>Ga0182738_1000317_pt1 | contig 72266 bp, 70 predicted proteins | sample eDN5th30CBELigMG_FD_128876 | JGI IMG/M metagenome (GOLD analysis project Ga0182738, IMG submission 128876) | Enriched Miracle-Growth compost microbial communities from Emeryville, California, USA - eDNA 5th pass 30_C BE-Lig MG (version 2)... ... | reverse complement strand
TTATTCGCCGTCACACCCCTTTTATTCGCCGTCACACCCCTTTTATTCGCCGTCACACCTCTTTTATTCGCCGTCACACCTCTTTTATTCGCCGTCACACCTCTTTTATTCGCCGTCACACCTCTTTTATTCGCCATCCCCTTCCTTTTTTCTAAACAAAAAATGGCTGTCCACTTATGGACAGCCAAGGCCTTTTCTATTATTTGCCCCACTCTGTTGGGTTCTTTTGCCAATTTTGCAGACTTTGCATATCCTCTGCTTGAATATAGCCGCTTTTTTCTGCTACTTTAAGCAATGTTGTATAGTCCGTTAAAGAGTATGCTGCAATTTCTGCTTCTTGCAATAATTCTTTTCCTTTTGGCAATTCATATGTAAAAATAGAAACAACACCCAATACTTCACAGCCTGCATCACGAAGGCCTTTTACCGCTGTGATGACACTGCCTCCTGTAGAAATAAGGTCTTCCACTACCACTACCTTTTGCCCTTTTTCAATTTTACCTTCAATTTGATTGCCTTTTCCATGCTCTTTTGCTTTGGAGCGAACATAGCACATTGGCAAATCCAGCACATCACTTGCCCATGCCGCATGAGGAATTCCTGCTGTTGCTGTTCCAGCTACTACTTCTGTTTCTGGAAACTTTTCTTTAATTAATTGCGCCAAGCCACTGGCAATATTTTTTCTGACAACAGGATAAGAAAGAGTTAAACGATTGTCGCAATAAATAGGTGATTTAATGCCAGAAGCCCATGTAAACGGCTTGGATGGCTGTAAAAAAACGGCCTTTATTTCTAGTAATTGTTCTGCAATTTGTTGTTTCATTGTGTAACGCCCTCCCACTCATTTTTAAACAATAGATAGCTTTCATATGGATTTGCACTTCTTGTAATCGATCTGCCGACAACGATAGAAGAAACACCATTTTCTTTAGCTACTCTTGGAGTAGCAACTCGCACTTGGTCTTGAACATTATCTGAATCTAAACGAATTCCTGGTGTAACCGTTAAAAAGTCTGCTCCTAATTTTTCGCGAATGGCACGTGCCTCTAATGTAGAGCATACTACTCCTTCTAGTCCCGCTTCCTTTGTAATAGTCGCATAGTGCAATACAGAGTTGATCAATGGTACGTTAATTAGCTGCTGCTGTTGCATTTGTGCTTCTGATGTACTTGTAAGCTGGGTTACTGCGATACAAGCTGGACGCTTTCTTCCAGATGATGTTCCTGCTTCCAACCCTTCTAAAGCGCCTTGCATCATCGGAATGCCTCCTGCAGCATGCACATTCACCAAATCTACACCCAGTGAAGCGATATTGCGCATAGCGCTTTTGACGGTATTCGGAATATCATGCAGCTTTAGATCAAGAAAAATTTGATGATTTTGTTCTTTTAATGCAGCAATAATGCCTGGTCCCTCTTTATAAAATAATTCCATGCCTACTTTTAAAAACAGCTGTTCTTGTTCAAACTGGCGAAGAAATGCGTCTACCTCTTGTTTATTTGCAAAATCAAGCGCGATGATAAGTGAATTGCTCATGTTTCCCCCAGCTCCTTCCAGTTAATTCTGAGATGTGTTCAAATCCGTATCGATCTAATAGCTCAGGAAGTTCATCAATAATTTTTGGACATACAAATGGATCTACGAAGTTTGCTGTCCCTACAGCGACTGCACTTGCTCCTGCGTAGAAAAATTCCAATACATCTTCTGCTGACGAAACGCCGCCCATGCCGATAATCGGCAGACTTACAGCTTGGCTTACTTCATAAATCATACGGATGGCAACCGGTTTTACTGCAGGGCCGGATAATCCCCCTGTTTTATTTGCTAATATTGGTTTGGCTGTTTTTAAATCCAAACGCATTCCAAGCAATGTGTTGATCATCGTTAAGCCATCTGCTCCACCGTCTTCTACCGCTTTGGCCATTTCTACAATATTGGTAACATTGGGAGATAACTTAACATAAACTGGCTTTTCGGATACTTCTTTTACTTTTTTTGTTAAGTTTTTAGCTACTTCTGGAATGGTGCCAAAGGCAATTCCGCCTGTTTTTACATTCGGACAAGAAATATTTAATTCTAATGCATGGACATTTGGAGCTTTGGAAATTTCTTTTGCCACTTCCACATAATCCTCTTCCAATGATCCCGCCACATTTGCAATAATCGGCACATCAAAATTTCTAAGCCATGCAAGTTCCACATCACGCACTTTTTCCAATCCAGGATTTTGCAGACCAATGGCATTCAGCATGCCTGCTGTTGTTTCTGCTACACGCGGTGTTGGATTGCCAAAGCGAGGCTCTACAGTTGTCGCTTTAATCATAATGGCCCCAAGTTTGCTTAAATCATATAAATTGCTGAATTCACGTCCAAATCCAAAACAGCCGGATGCAGGCATAATCGGATTTTTTAATTCTAATCCAGGCAAGCTGACCTGCAATCGATTCATATTACTACCTCCCCTGCCTTAAACACTGGCCCATCTGTACATACTTTTTTATACGTAAAGCCTGTTGGATCCTCCTGCGTATGGCAAACGCAGGCAAAACAAGCCCCGATTCCGCAGCCCATTCTTTCTTCTAATGAGATAAACACACGCTTATTCGGAAATGAATTTTCTAAATTTCTCAGCATCGCCGTTGGACCGCATGAATATAAAATATCAAAGTTTAAGTTTTCTTGTGCAATGACATCTGTTACAAAACCTTTTGTCCCATGTGTACCATCCACTGTTGCCACATACGTATCTCCTAGTTCGCGAAACCTTTTTTCATAAAACACAACATCGTGCGTTTGAAACCCTAAAACTGTTATCACTTTCACTCCATTTGCTGTTAAGCGGTGTGCCAGCTCATATAATGGCGGCACACCAATTCCGCCGCCCACTAAAAGTGCTGTTTCTTGAGGCAGTGCTTCGTCTACTGGAAAGCCATTTCCAAGTGGACCAAGCACATCCACTAACTCTCCTTCTTTTTTGGCTGCAAGCAATTGTGTCCCTCTGCCTTCTTTGCGGTAAATCATCGTAAATGTTGAATTGCTTTGATCAATGCGGCAGATGCTGATCGGTCTTCTCAGCAATGGCTCAAAAGTGTCCCCTACTTTGATATGGACAAATCTTCCTGGCTCATTCATTTCATGAACAAGCTCACCTCTAAGGGTGAGCTCCATTATATTTTCAGCAATTTCTTTTTGGCTTATGACTGTACATAATTCTTTTTTTATCATGCAAATACTGCCTCCAAGTTTTTTTGTCCTGATTGCATTGCTTCAGCAGAAAATGTCATTGATTCTACAACACGCAAAATTGCTTCAGCAGTATCTAGTGATGTTAAACATGGAATGCCGTTTTCTACAGATTCTCTGCGGATTCTAAATCCATCGCGAGTCGGCTGGCTTCCTTTGGAGAAAGTATTAATAACAAATTGCGCTTGGCCATTTCTAATGACATCAATTAATGTTGTACCTTCGCCGCCGATTTTATCGACTACTTTTACAGGAATATTATTTTTTTGCAAATAAGCAGCAGTACCGCTTGTTGCCATTAAGCTATAGCCGATATTCATAAACCTTTTCGCAAGCTGAACAGCTTCTTCTTTGTCTTTATCTCCAATTGTAAGCAGTACTGTTCCAAATGTTTGAATTTTCATTCCGGATGCTACTAAACCTTTATATAGTGCCTTTTCCAATGTATTATCCTTGCCCATTACTTCCCCTGTTGATTTCATTTCAGGTCCAAGCGTAATGTCTACACGACGCAATTTCGCAAAAGAGAATACGGGCACTTTTACAAACACGCCTGCTTGTTCAGGAACTAGCCCTGATGTATAGTCAAGTTCTTTTAATGTATTTCCTAAAATCACTTTTGTTGCAATTTTGGCCATTGGCACATTGGTGATTTTGCTTAAAAACGGTACCGTACGGCTTGAACGAGGGTTTACTTCTAGTACAAAAACTTCCCCTTTGGATACCACATATTGGATATTTAATAGTCCAATAATATTTAATCCTTTCGCCAAGCGTGTTGTATAGTCAATTAATGTTTGTTTAATTTCATTTGTTAAACTTTGCGGCGGATAGACAGCAATTGAATCTCCAGAGTGAACGCCTGCTCGTTCAATATGCTCCATAATGCCTGGAATTACGACATCTTTGCCATCGCAAATTGCATCCACTTCAATTTCTTTTCCTGTTAGATAACGGTCAATTAAGATTGGCTGACCAGGGCTTGCTTTAACAGCATTCTCCATATATGGAACAAGCTCTGCTTCATTGTAGACAATCTGCATCGCTCTTCCGCCTAATACATAGGATGGACGAACTAGAACTGGGTAGCCGATTGTTTTGGCAACCGCTACTGCTTCAGCTACTGTTAACGCTGTTTTTCCTTCTGGCTGTGGAATGCCTAAATCTTGCAATGCTTGCTCAAACTTGTCGCGGTCTTCTGCACGATCTAAATCTTCTAGTGAGGTTCCAAGAATTTTCACCCCGCGCTCCACTAATTGTGCTGCTAGGTTAATCGCAGTTTGGCCGCCAAACTGCACAACCACTCCTTCTGGTTTTTCCAGATCAATAATATGCATAACATCCTCAATTGTCAGTGGTTCAAAGTACAATTTATCGGAAATGCTGAAATCTGTTGAAACTGTTTCTGGATTGTTGTTGATGATAATTGCTTCATAGCCTGCTTCTTTAATTGCCCATACAGAATGAACTGTTGCATAATCGAACTCAATTCCTTGTCCAATGCGGATAGGACCAGATCCTAATACAACAATGCTTTTGCGGTCTGTTACAATTGATTCATTTTCATCTTCATATGTTCCATAGAAATATGGTGTTTCTGATTCAAACTCAGCAGCACATGTATCTACCATTTTATAAACTGGAATTAAGCTGTTTTCTTTTCTCCAGTTATATACTTCTATCTCTGTTGTATTCCATAATTTTGCCAGCTGGATATCAGCAAAACCTTTCTCTTTTGCTTTTGTTGCATATTCTAAATCAAATGGATGTGCAGCAAGTTCTTTCTCTAGTTTGATGATTCCTTCTAATTTATATAAGAAGAATAAGTCTATTTTGCTCCATTCATGAATGGTTTCAATGGTAATGCCGCGCTGCAAGGCTTCTGCGATATAGAATAAACGCTCATCTCCAGCATTGCGGATTCGCTTTTCTAATAGACTGTCACTGATTTCATCTGCACCATTTAGTGCAAAATGATACACTTTTGCTTCTAGAGAACGAATCGCTTTTAATAAAGACTCTTCAAATGTACGGCCAATCGCCATTACTTCCCCTGTTGCTTTCATTTGCGTTCCTAAATTGCGTTTTGCTGATTCAAATTTATCAAATGGGAAACGCGGGATTTTGCTGACAACATAATCAAGTGCTGGTTCAAAGCTTGCATATGTTTTTCCTGTAACAGGATTCAGCATTTCATCCAAAGTTAACCCAACAGCAATTTTTGCTGCAAGCTTGGCAATTGGGTAGCCTGTTGCTTTACTAGCAAGTGCTGATGAACGGCTGACACGCGGATTTACTTCAATAATATAATACTGGAAACTGTCTGGATCTAATGCAAGCTGCACATTACAGCCGCCCTCAATTTTTAGAGCTCTGATAATTTTTAAAGATGTGTTGCGCAATAGCTGATATTCACGGTCGCTTAGTGTTTGGCTTGGCGCCACCACAATGCTGTCTCCTGTATGAATGCCGACCGGATCAATATTTTCCATATTACATACCACAATGGCATTATCATTGCTGTCACGCATTACTTCATATTCGATCTCTTTAAATCCTGCAATGCTTTTTTCTAATAAACATTGTGTTACTGGACTATTTTTTAAGCCGCTTGTCACAATTTCATGCAATTCTTCGTCATTGTGGCAAATTCCGCCGCCAGTTCCTCCTAATGTGAAAGCTGGACGCACAATTACTGGATAGCCTATTTTTTCTACAAAGCTTTTTGCTTCTTCCATGTTATGAATAATATCACTGTCCGGCACTGGTTCTCCAAGCTCATTCATTAAATTTCGGAAAAGATCACGGTCTTCAGCTTGCTGAATAGCTGATAATTTTGTTCCTAATACTTCCACGCCGCACTCTTCTAATACGCCAGCTTCTGATAATTCAACTGCCAAGTTTAAGCCCGTTTGTCCACCTAATGTAGGAAGAATGGCATCTGGTCTTTCTTTGCGGATGATTCTGCTTACAAACTCCAGCGTCAATGGCTCAATATACACTGCATCCGCCATTTCCGTATCTGTCATAATTGTTGCAGGGTTTGAATTGACAAGAATTACGCGATATCCTTCTTCTTTTAGCGCCATACAAGCCTGTGCTCCTGCATAATCAAACTCTGCTGCTTGGCCAATGATGATTGGTCCTGATCCAATTACTAGTATGCTTTTAATATCTTTACGCTTTGACATATGCTGCACCTTCCTGTTTATGTGATAAAATCATCGAGATAAAACGATCAAATAAGTAATTCGCATCCTCTGGTCCTGGTGATGCCTCCGGGTGATACTGAACAGTAAATGCCGGGAAGTTTTTATGCTGCAGCCCTTCAATTGTTCCATCATTTAAAGCAATATGTGTTACTTCTAAATCGGTATTGGCTACAGATGCCTCTTCTACTGTATAACCATGGTTTTGGGCAGTTAAGGATACTTTTCCCGTCAATAAATCTTTAACCGGGTGATTCGATCCTCTATGGCCGAACTTCATTTTTTCGGTATTGGCTCCCATTGCCAGTGCAAACAATTGATGTCCTAAACAAATGCCGAATAACGGGACTTTGCCGATCAAGCCTTGAATCATTGCAATTGCTTCTGGCACATCTTTTGGATCCCCAGGTCCATTTGACAACATAATGCCATCTGGACTTAGACTTAATATTTCTTCTGCTGTTGTATTGTAAGGAACTACAATAACATCACAGTCCCGCTGGTTCAGCTCGCGCAAGATCCCATGTTTCATTCCAAAATCAACAAGCACTACTCGATGTCCGCGTCCTGGACTTGGATATGGTTTTTTCGTAGAAACGCGACTTACTTGATCTGTGCTGAGTCTTGTGCTGCGAAGCTTTTCCAACACTGTTTCTACATCTTCTTCCATATTGCAGAAAGCGCCTTTTAATGTTCCATGCTGGCGAATAATTCTTGTTAGTTTTCTTGTGTCAATTCCCGCTAATCCTGGAATATTTTTTTGTTTAAAATATTCATCTAAAGAAAGTTCATTTCTCCAGTTGGATGGATAGTCGCAAATTTCTTTCACAATAAATCCTTGAATGGCAGGTGTTATTGATTCAAAATCATCACGGTTGATACCATAGTTGCCTACTAAAGGATATGTTAATGTTACGATCTGTCCACAATAGGATGGATCTGATAATATTTCCTGATAGCCTGTCATTCCTGTATTAAATACCACTTCTCCGATTGTGCTTTTTTCTGCGCCAAATCCTTCTCCAATAAACACTGTACCATCTTCAAGAATTAATCGTTTTTTCATGCGTGTACACTTTCCTTTCTCCAAGCAATCTTGCCGTCTACAATTGTTGCAATAGGCCACCCTTGACATTCCCAACCTGCAAATGGTGTATTTCTGCCTTTTGATAAAAATTCTTCTGGGTTAATTTTTGCTGTTTCTTCCAAATCAAGAATAACAATATCCGCAGCAGCTCCTACTTCTAATTTTCCAGCAGCTAATTTAAATGTATCTGCAGGTTTTGCTGTTAAATAATTGATTAGCTCTGCAAGTGTTATTTTTCCAGTTTTCACAAAATGTGTGTATAGAAGCGGAAAGGCTGTTTCGAGACCAACAATCCCAAATGGTGCCTTTTCGATTGATTGTGCTTTTTCTTCTGCCGTGTGCGGTGCATGATCTGTTGCGATAAAGTCAATCGTGCCATCTAATAAACCTTCTATTAATGCGTCTCTATCTGCTTTTCCTCTTAATGGCGGATTCATTTTATAATTCGTATCTTTGCCGACAATATCATGCTCGCACAATAAGAGGTGGTGCGGTGATACTTCTGCTGTTACATTAATGCCTGCTTTTTTTGCATCCCTTACCACACGTACCGATTCTTTTGTGCTAATATGGCATACATGGTAGTGGCAGCCTGCTGCTTCTGCCAGCAATACATCTCTTGCAATTTGTACAGACTCACAAACAGAAGGAATTCCGTTTAGTCCATTTGCTTTTGAATACTCTCCTTCATGCACGCAGCCTTTATTGATTAGGCTGTTGTCTTCACAATGGGCAACAATCGCCATATCTAAGCTTGCTGCAAGCTTCATTGCTTCAAGCATTTTGCCTGCTTCCTGCACGCCGACTCCATCATCTGTAAAAGCAAATGCCCCAAGGTCTTTTAATGCTTGAAAATCAGTTAAGTCTTGGCCAAGCTGTCTGATGGTAATCGATGCATATGGCAATACATGCACATTTGCTGTTTCTTTTATTTTTTCGTTTAAATTATGTAAATGCTCCGCAGTATCCGGCACCGGGCGTGTGTTTGGCATCGAAGCAACCGTCGTGAAGCCTCCCCTTGCTGCTGCCATTGTGCCTGTTGCAATTGTTTCCTTTTTCTCTCCGCCTGGCTCTCTTAAATGAACATGCACATCAATAAATCCTGGAGAAACTATTTTGCCCTTTGCATCAATGATTTCTGCTGCATCTTTTTCAATAGATGGAGCCATTTCTTTAATGGCTCCATTTTCAATCAAAATATCTTGTTCCACTAATTCCCCTTTATTAGTAAGCAATTGGCCATTTTTTATAATCATTGACATGTAAATTTCCCCCTTCAATTGTTGTAAGTGATCTTTTTAGTACACTCATGCGGATATATACACCATTTTGCATTTGTTTGAAAATTCTTGATCGTTCGCATTCTACCAATTCATCTGCGATCTCTACATCGCGGTTAACAGGGGCTGGATGCATAATGATGCTTCCCTTTTTCATGCGTTTTTCTCTTTCCACTGTTAACCCATATCGCTTATGGTACTCTTCTTTTGTCATTTGCGGATCTTTTTCATCATGCCGTTCATGCTGGATGCGCAGAAGCATAACAACATCTGATGTTTCAATTGCTGTATCAATATCCTCATAATTGGCATCATTCAGAACATTTTCATCAAACCACTCTTTGGGTCCAGAGAAAACGACCTCGGCGCCGAGTCTTGTTAAAGCATCTGCATTGGATCTTGCCACACGGCTATGGCGAATATCGCCAATGATGCTTACCTTTAATCCGGCAAATCGGCCAAATTCTTGTTGGATTGTCAGCAGGTCTAACAGTGACTGTGTCGGGTGGTTGCCGCAGCCGTCTCCTGCATTGATGACTGGAATGTTTATTTTTCCGACAAGCTCATTAAAGTAATTGTCCTCCTTATGTCTGACAACAACCGCATTTACTCCTATTGATTCAAGAGTACGAATGGTATCGTATAATGTTTCTCCTTTAACAACACTTGAACTAGTTGTTTCAAATGGAATGACTTCCAACCCTAATTTTCTTTCCGCCACTTCAAAGCTGCATTTTGTTCTTGTGCTCGGCTCAAAAAATAGGTTTGCAACAAATTGCTGCTCATTTGGTCTCCATTTGGCTCCATTTGCAAAATTTTGTGCATCTTGCAGAATTTGCTGAATTTCGACAACCGTTAATTCCGATGTTGTTAATAAGTTTTCCATTATTTTTCCTCCTTTTATCAATAGAAACCCTAAGCTTGACTTTGACCAAAAAAATGGCACCCTACTTAAGTCTGAGGGTGCCGAAGTTGAAAGATGTTATGTTTTGCGGCCAGCACAAAATTACTGTTTGCAGCAAAGCATACACTTTCAACACCCTTAGAAGTCTCTCTGTACTCTTTTAAAAGGCGTTCCTATTTTGTTTCCTTTACATCAATTGCTTCTTCAAATAAATCTTCTGGCGCTTTTTCTTTTCCTGGAAGCGCAAGATTTAAAATCACCCCTAAAATTGCCGCTAATGCCATTCCTTCTAATTTAAACTGCTCTCCAAAGTGAATGGATGCTCCGCCAATTCCTGTCACTAAAATAACCGATGCAATCACTAGGTTGCGGTTTTTGCTGAAATCCATTTTTGCATCCACCAAAATTCGAAGGCCGGATGATGCGATGATTCCGAATAAAAGGATTGATACACCACCCATTACTGGAGCTGGTATGGAGTTGATCAATGCTGTTACTTTTCCGATAAAGCCAAACAAGATTGCAAGTACTGCCGCTCCCGCCAAAATATAGACACTGTATACTTTTGTGATGGCAAGTACACCAATATTTTCGCCATATGTTGTTTTGGGCGGTCCGCCTATCAGGCCTGAAATCATCGTTGCAGTACCATCTCCTAAGATGCTGCGGTGAAGACCTGGATCTTTAATGTAATCTTTGCCGACTACTTGGCTTAATACAAGCTGATGTCCAATATGCTCTGCCAATGTTACAATCGCCACTGGCACAAATAATGCAAGTATTCCTGTGCTTATATTAATATCATAATCCACAATCGGGAAGATAAAATCCGGCATTGCCACCCATTTAGCATCCAGAACTTGCTGAAAGTCTACAACTCCAACGAGCAGTGCGTAAACATAGCCAACGATAATCCCTGCCAAAATCGGGATAAAGCTGAATACTCCCTTGCCGAACATCGTAAAAAGAATGGTTGCCAATAATGTTACAAGACCTACTGAGAAGTATAATAAGCTGTATTCTTGTGTTGTCGGATTATTCATTGCTTGGTTAACTGCCGTTCCAGCAAGGCCTAGCCCGATTACCATAATAACCGGTCCTACTACAATCGGCGGCAGGATATTCATAATCCAGCGGTAGCCTACCTTTTTAATGCATAATGCGACAATTCCGTATACAATACCTGCGATAAAAGTTCCAATCATGGCAGCTCCAGGCCCCCCCAGTTCTTTTGCCGCAATAACTGGTGCGATGAATGCAAAGGATGACCCTAAATATGCCGGCACCTTAAATTGAGTGATCAATAAAAATGCTAATGTTCCAAGTCCACTTGAAATTAATGCAACGGCTGGACTTAAGCCAATTAAATATGGAACTAAAACAGTTGCGCCAAACATGGCGAATAAATGCTGTAAACTTAATGTCAACCATTGAATCGAGGATGGCTTATCTTTGATTCCCAGTATTGGTTTATTATGATTCATGCTGTAATCTCCTCTTGTGCGATTATGCTAAAATAACTTTTTCTTTAACTAGTATGTGTTTTTTTTATAAAAAAACCCCTTACGTACGGATGCACATAAGGGGTTTTACGCAGGAGGAAATAAACCTCCCTTGTCCACTCCCCTTATCAGCCTCACAGGACTGCTTTTAAAAGGGCACTATTAATTTTCATAAATGTTTACTTCATCGTGTCCATCTACTTCAACAAGCTCCACGATAATTTTTTCAGAGCTGGATGTCGGAATATTTTTGCCTACATAGTCTGCCCGGATCGGAAGCTCTCTATGGCCTCTGTCCACTAATACAGCAAGCTGTATGGAAGATGGTCTTCCCATGTCCATTAATGCATCCATTCCCGCCCGCACTGTTCTTCCTGTATATAGAACATCATCCACCAGGATTACCTTTAGATCTTGAATGCTTGTTGGAATATCGGAACCTTTTACTAATGGTTCATGGTTGCTTGTTTTTTCCGATAGATCATCTCGATATAATGTAATATCTAGCTCACCAACGGGAATGCCTTTACCTTCGATTTGAGAGATTTTCTCTGCTAGACGATTGGCGATATATATCCCTCTTGTACGAATACCTACTAGAATACAATTGTCTATTCCTTTATTCTTTTCGATAATTTCATGGGCAATTCTCGTTAAACCTCTTCTGATTGCTTGTTCATCCAGTACAAGTGCTTTTTTCGACATAGATATTCACCTTTCTTCACTGCATAAAAAATCCTCTCAACCCAAGGCGTGAGAGGATAAACTGATAGTATAACATTGCCATTTAAAATGGCATATCCGTTTCCTTCTCAACCTCTCTGGATTGACTTAAAGGACTTATTCAACTAATATTATAGTAATATACAGATAAGAATATGTCAACGATTATTTCGTAAATTAGTCAATAATTCATCAAAATATGCAGGAAGTGGTGCTTCAAACTCCAGATACTCTCCCGTTTTTGGATGATCAAAGCCTAAAATCCCTGCATGCAGAGCTTGTCCGCCAAGATCCAATGTTTTGCGGGGACCATACTTTGGATCTCCTGCAAGGGGAAAACCAATATACTTCATGTGAACACGAATCTGATGAGTTCTGCCTGTTTCAAGCTGACATTCAATAAAGGAAAAATCAGTCATTCGCTCTAATACATGAAAATGAGTAACCGCATGTTTTCCATTATCCACAACAGTCATGCTTTGTCTATCTTTCGGGTCGCGGCCAAGAGGTGCATCAATTGTTCCATAATCATGAGGAATCGAGCCATGAACAAGCGCTTTATATTTGCGTGTAACTGTTTTGGCAACTAATTGATTGACTAGACTCTCATGAGCCGCATCATTTTTTGCCACCATTAATAAACCGGATGTATCTTTATCAATGCGGTGGACAATTCCTGGGCGCATTACTCCATTAATTCCCGATAAATCTTTGCAATGGGCCATTAAACCATTTACAAGTGTGCCTGAGACATGTCCAGGCGCTGGATGAACAACCATGCCTTTTGGTTTATTGACAACAATGACATCAGCATCTTCATAATAGATGTCCAAATTCATTTCCTCTGCCACTACATCTAATTCTGTAGGGTCGGGAATAACTATTGCTACTACATCATTCAAAACACCTTTATATTTTGTTTTGACAACATTGCCGTTCACGGTTACATGTCCTTCTTTAATCCATTGCTGCACCTGTGTTCTGGACCACTCTTTATCTATTGTTGAAATAATTTTATCAATTCTTTCATTCACTTGCTCTTCTGTAATAATATGTTCCCTTTTATCCATGCTTTTTCTCCTTTTTTGCTGCGCTTTCCTCCCTCAGCATTACAATCAACAATAAGATAACGCCGATTACTAAACTTGAATCTGCTATATTAAATATTGGAAAATCATAACTGAAGATATACGTGTTAATAAAATCGACTACATACTGATGTCTGATGCGGTCAATAAAATTGCCGGCAGCACCGCCTAATATTAATCCTAACGAAATGCCATACATCATTTTTCCTTTGGTTGTCGTTTGAATAAAGTAGCAAATCCCCACAATTACAACCGTTGTGATGATATAGAAAAATGCCATTTTCCCCTGCAGGATTCCCCAGGCTGCCCCAGCATTTCTATGGGACGTAATATAAAAAACATTTTTAATTACTTCTATACTTTCGCCAAGCTCCATATTTTTTACTACTAGCCATTTTGTCAGTTGATCTGCTAATATAACCAAAAGTGCAATTATGTAATAAAACACTAAAGTTTCCTCCATTTCTCGAGTCTCCTTTAGCATTTTAGCATAAACTGCCTAAAAACGATAGTTATCCTCCTACTCTAAAAAGCTTTTCTCCCTTGCTCTTTTCACAAAGCTTAAAAATACTGCTGCCATCCTATTCCCAAACAACTCAAAATTCCTTTATTTCTGTAAACTGGCACTTCAATCAGCGGGATTTTTTTGCCTCCTCCCTGATTGTTAGTTGAACCAAAATTTTACTCAGCAGGCTTCTACCCGCCTAGATTTTCCCCTTCCTCTTATCCGCCCTTAACGGGGATCAAAAACCCATTAAGTAGTGATAAAAACTTATATAATAAAAAATGATGGATGGTGTCCTTTTGTTTAGATTGGATGAAAAAGCGGCTTTAATAATAAAAACCTTTGCGATAAAAATGCTGCATTTTTTGTAGATCTTGTTTGGATTTGACCGTTGGAATAATCGCCAATATCTCTTCTGGAATCAGTTCACCGGAAATTTCACATGTGCCAAAATCACCATTTTCCAGTCGCCTCATTGATTCTTCCACATCTTTTAATTCTGCTTCAATATATTGATTAATTTTTGATTGTCTTTTTACCCTTAAAGTTGTTGCTAATTCAATTTGTGTCATACGGAGTTCTGTATAAAGCTCTTCTAGTTTCCTATTCATACGATTTCCTCCGTTCTATGTTGTTAAGACTAGATTCCCCTAAAAAGCAAATCAGCAATCTGTTTAACTTTTAACAGGGATAACAACAATTTACGGATGTGGAAGTTTTTATAAGTATTTTTCCGAGCAGCAAAAAAGCTTTAGGCTAACCAAAAATCATGATTGGCAGCCTAAAGCTTTTTTCTTTTTATTAAACTAAATCATTATAGCTTTCTTTCACAACAGATGCACAGCGTACACATAATGTTGGATGCTCTTTATCTTCTCCAACATCTGTTGTAACCGTCCAGCATCTTTCACAAGTTTCTCCGTCTGCTTTTGAAACGACAATAGCTGCATGCTCAAGCTTTAATGCATTTTCTGGTGCTGCATCATATTCGCCTGCAACATTAAAACCTGAAACAATAAATAGCTGTTTTAAGTTTTCTTGAATAGAATCAAGCAACGCATTTGTCTCTTCATTTACATAAAGGGTAATGCTGGCTTGCAAGGATTTCCCAATCACTTTTTGATTGCGTGCTTCTTCTAATGCTTTTAAGACATCATCACGCAGAAGCATAAATTTATCCCATTTTTCCAACAGCTCTTGACTGTTTGCATGCGCGGAAAACTCTGGGAAATCTGTTAATTGAACACTCTCTTCTGCAACAGATGCAATATGCTCCCATACTTCATCAGCAGTATGCGGAAGAATTGGTGCCACAAGTTTCGTTAAACTTAAAAGACTTTCATATAATACAGTTTGAATTGCTCTTCTTTCTTTATTGTCTGCTGCCTCGATATAAAGAACGTCTTTGGAGAAATCCAGATAGAATGCACTTAAATCAAGTGTACAGAAATTATTGATATTATGATAAATAGTAGAGAACTCAAATTTTTCATAGGATTCTGTTACATTTTTAATTAAATTATTTAGTTTGACCATCATAAATTGATCTACTTCACGCAGTTCTTCATATGCTAATGCATCTTTTTGCGGCTCAAAGTCAGAAAGATTTCCTAACAGGAAGCGGAATGTATTCCTGATTTTGCGGTAGCCTTCTGTTACTTGTTTTAAAATAGCATCAGATACGCGCACATCTGCCTGAAAATCAACAGAAGCAACCCATAGACGCAGAATATCTGCACCAAGCTGGTTCATGACTTTTGCAGGAACCATTACATTTCCAAGCGATTTGCTCATTTTTCTTCCTTCGCCATCTAATACAAACCCGTGGCTTAATACGCCTTTATATGGCGCTTTTCCTGTTACGGCGACAGCTGTTGAAAGGGAAGAGTTAAACCAGCCGCGGTATTGGTCAGAACCTTCTAGATATAAATCGGCAGGACGCTGCAATTCTTCTCTTTCTTCTAAAACAGACTGATGAGAAGAACCAGAATCAAACCATACATCCATGATATCTGTTTCTTTTGTAAATTTGCCATTTGGACTTCCTGTATGTGTAAACCCTTCTGGCAATAATTCAGCTGCAGTTTTTTCAAACCAAATATTTGAGCCATGCTCTCTAAATAAATTAGAGATATGATCAATCGTTTCATCTGTAATAATGCTGTCGCCATTTTCTGCATAAAATACAGGAATCGGCACACCCCATGCACGCTGTCTAGAAATACACCAGTCTCCTCTGTCGCGAACCATGTTAAATAGTCTTGTTTCTCCCCATGCAGGCACCCATTTCGTTTCTTTTACCGCATCTAATAAGTCATTTCTGAAATCTTTGATTGATGCAAACCATTGGGCTGTCGCACGGAAAATAACTGGTTTTTTTGTTCTCCAATCATGTGGATAAGAGTGGGTAATAAATGTCAGCTTTAATAGCGCACCAGCATTTTCTAATGCTTCTGTAATCGGCTTATTTGCTTTATCATAGAATAATCCTACAAATCCAGGCGCTTCATTTGTCATTACTCCTTTGTCATCAACAGGGCACAATACGTCTAATCCATACTTTTGTCCAACAAGGAAGTCATCTTCTCCATGTCCTGGAGCAGTATGAACACAGCCTGTACCGGCATCTGTTGTGACATGCTCGCCAAGCATTACTAATGATTCACGCTCATATAACGGATGAAGTGCTTTAATATTTTCAAGGTCTGATCCTTTTACCTCTTGAATAATTTCTGCATCTTCAAAACCGATTTCTGTTTTTACGCTTTCTAGCAAATCTTTTGCCACTAAGTATTTATTGCCTTTTTCCGCTACAACTACATAAGTTAATTCTGGGTGCACAGAAATTCCCAGGTTCGCTGGAATCGTCCATGGAGTAGTTGTCCAAATAATGATTTTTACATCATCACTTAAAACGCCGTTTCCTTCTTTTACTTTAAAAGCTACATAAATAGAAGGAGATTGTTTATCTTTATATTCAATTTCCGCTTCTGCTAAAGCTGATTCACTTGTTGGAGACCAGTATACCGGCTTTTTCCCTTTGTAGATATAGCCTTTTTTCGCCATTTCGCCAAATACTTTAATTTGTTGTGCTTCATATGCAGGCTTTAGTGTAATATACGGATTTTCCCAATCGCCGCGCACACCTAAACGTTTAAACTGCTCTCTTTGGCTGTCAATTTGCCCTAATGCATATTCTTCGCAAAGTTTACGGAATTCTGCAATGGTCATCTCTTTGCGTTTTACGCCTTTATTGGTAAGTGCCTGTTCGATTGGCAAACCATGCGTATCCCAGCCAGGAACATACGGAGCATTATACCCTGTCATCGATTTAAAGCGAACGATAAAGTCTTTTAAAATTTTATTAAGTGCATGTCCAATATGGATATCTCCATTTGCATATGGCGGTCCATCATGAAGAATATATTTTGGACGATCTTTTGTACGCTTTTGCACTTTTTGGTAAATATTCATTTCATTCCATTTTTCTTGAATTTGCGGTTCCCGATTGGGAAGATTTCCCCTCATTGGAAAAGCCGTTTTAGGCATCAATAATGTATCTTTATACTCCATTTATTATTTCCTCCTGTTAAATAAATTCCTTTTACTCATGCACATGTTTCCCTGGTGTCAGTATGTAAAAATAAAAACAAGTTTTTTCTAGTATCGACTTAATTTTTTTATTTTTATCAGCAAACAGCAAAAAAACCCCTCATCCCAAAAAGGGACGAGAAGGTTTTATATAATCCCGCGGTACCACCCTTATAGGTAAAAAATTATTCTACCCACTTTAAGCATTCTTTAACAGTAATGAACCGCCTTTTCCTAATTGCTGGATGCTTTCAAAAAAGGAACTCCAGGGTGATCTTCCAATTTGTTTTTCTTAACCAGGCTCCCACCGCCCCTGATTCGCTTATTGTAAGAAATATGCTACAAATTGTACTATCCCTATCAACGTATACATGAATATATATTTGTTAAAAAATTATAGGCTATAATCCTATTGCTCGTCAAGATATGTTCTTTACTTTGTGGAATTTAATTCCGTTGCATCCAATTCATATTCAAGCAAATGATCCCAATCGTCATTGTTTAACATGTCTAATTGCGCTTCAATCAGCATCTTAAAACGCGTGCGGAAAACTTTTGACTGCTTTTTCAGCTCTTCAATTTCTAAAGCTACTTTGCGCGCTTTTGATAGCGATTCATTGACAATGCGGTCGGCATTTTTTTCTGCTTCTTTAATAATCAGCTTTGCCTCTTTCTGCGCATTGCGTTTTACCTCTTCAGCAGCCTCTTGCGCTACAACAATAGATTTATTTAAAGTCTCTTCTATATTATTATAATGGCCTATGCGGTCAGTCAATTCACTTAATCGCTCTTCTAAAGCTTTTTTCTCACGGATGATACCTTCATAATCTTTAATAATCTGATCTAAAAACTCATTGACTTCATCTTCATCGTATCCACGAAAACCTTTGCTAAATTCTTTATTATGGATATCTAGCGGTGTTAATGGCATGATGCCACCTCCCAAGCATTAATTTCTTTTTAAGTTATGTATCATCTTACATTCAATTCGACAGCATTCATGTAATTCCTGCATTTTTTAGCATTTAGTATAAAAAAAGCAAATGGATAAAATTTTTAGCTGTTTTTGTTATTGTACCATAGAAAGAATGGAAAATAACTACTGTTTTTGTTCCCTTTTTAAATCGCTCGCCGATTCTCCATCCATTCTGCCTGCTTTTTCTTGTCCCACCCATGCATTTTTATTATTTTTTTGCCGCATAATGCCATATTAATCGACAACATACTACGCTTTTTTCTTAGCATGTTACATCTTTCCAACAACAATACGCCATTTGTCTTTTTTTGTTTTTCCCTCAATAGTTTTAATGATGGATCTTCCTTGCCCTCTGACGGAAAGAAGATCTCCTTCCTCGCATAAAAAAGCTGAATTCTCGATGCTGGTAAAATTCACTTTTGCATATCCTTGCTGGATATATTGCTGCGCTTTTTGCCGCGAAATGTTATAGATGCCTGCAATGATTGTATCTAAACGCAAAGAGGAAACAGTTGTGCTTGATTCTATCCAGCTGTCTTTTACTTCAATGCATGCTTCTAAGCCCTTTTCTTTTAGCTGGACTTTTGCTTTTCCAATCGATTCTAGCTGCAGCCTTATATATTCTTTTATTTCCTCACATAAAATCAGCTGAATTTGCTCCCCTTCCATTAAAATGTCGCCAAATTTGCTTCGGCTTAGGCCAAGTGACATTAAGCTTCCGAGCACCTGAGGATGTTCAATGGTTATGAATTTTTTTGGATAGTCTACTTCCAATAAAGAAATTTGAAAATCCTTTTCTTCTGGTTGATAGTAATCGGGAAATAGCAGCCCGCGTTTTCGTTCTGCCTGCATATGCCCGCCAAACAATTGATACTTTATTTCTTGATGCTCTCCAATGATCAGCTGGAGAATTTTTTGTTCTCTTGGATCTAAAAAATCTGTTAGTTTTGGCGCATATGAATTTTCTACATAACTGCGCCAAGAGTATACTTGATCAATAAAATCCTTTTCTTCCGGACGGAAATGCTGATATATCGACATATATAAAGCTCCTTATATGCTTTTTTCTTTACTGCAAGTCTTTTGTGCAAATTTCCTCCAACTCAAAAAAGGGCCTTTTCAAGCCCCTTTTTGTGTAAAACTTTATGCAATCCAGCTATATAATTGATAAAGGCCTCCGTTAGCCAGCTGCAAAACAAAAAGTGCCACAATTGGTGAAATATCAATCATTCCTAGCGGAGGAATAATTTTTCTGAACTGCTCTAAATATGGCTCGCATATGCGCGCTAAAAATGTCCCAATAGCAGTTTCTCTTGCATTAGGTATCCAAGACATTAGTATATAAATAATTAATGCATAGGAATAATACGTAATCAGTTTTTGAAGGATGCCAAATAATAGATCCATTAAACGCTACCACCTCGTATTTTCAAAGTCTGTTTCTTGCAGGATTTGCGAAATATTCCCTGATACTTCCACATTATCGGGCGTGCATAAGAAAATATCTGTTCCCACCTTTTGAATGTCTCCACCGATTGCGTAAACCGTGCCGCTTAAAAAATCAATGATTCTTTTTCCTTGGTCTTTTTCAATGCGCTGCAAATTAACTACTACTGCCCGTCTATTTTTCAATTGATCGGCAATATCCTGCGCCTCTGCATATACCCGTGGCTCTGCTAAAAAAACTTTGGATGATTTTTGCACACTCTGCAGGCTGACAACATTTTGTTTTTGCTGCGCCTGGGGATAATTTTGCTGCGCGGCATGCTGCTGTGATTGGTTTTGGGGTCGATAATTTTTCACCGGTTCCATTTCCTCTTCATATTTTTGTTCTTCCTCATCATACTCATCTTCTAAAAAAAAGAATGTTTTAATTTTGGATTTTAAACTCATTTATTTAGCCTCCTATTTGTCATTGCCCACTAAAGCAGTCCCAATTCTTATCATGGTTGCTCCTTCTTCGATTGCAATCGAATAATCATTTGACATACCCATAGAAAGCTCTCTGCATGGTGCATGATGAAGGGATAGCTGTTGAATTGACTGCTGCAGCTCTTTTAACGTTCGAAAACAATTGCGAAGCAGCGCTTCATCCTCTGTAAATGGCGCCATTGTCATTAAACCAACTACTTCAATATTAGTAAATAGGGCTAATTCCTTAATAAAGTCTACCACTTCATCAGCTGCTAAACCATGTTTGGATTCTTCTTGTGAAACATTTACTTGTACAAAACATTTTATTTTCCTGTTGGCGCGTTTATGTATTTCTTTTGCTAGACTAATGCGGTCGAGGGAATGAATATAATCCGCATAATCAATGATATTTTTTACTTTTCTTGTTTGCAAAGAACCGATAAAATGCCAGACTGCCTTATCCTTTAATGCATCATATTTCGCAAGAAGCCCTTCTTCCCGGTTTTCTCCCAAATGAAGAACGCCTGCCTCCACTGCCTCTTTTGCTCTTTCTATTGTAACATATTTTGTTACGGCAATTAGTGTAATATCCTCTTTGGCCCGGTTTGCTTTTTGACAAGCTGCTTCTATCTTTTCTTCAATTGCCTTTAAATTATCACGAACTAGCATGTTACCTTTCATCCTCTCTAAATCCTATAAAACTCATCATTCTCCCTGTTTTGCCATGATCTCTTCGATGCGAAAAAAAATAGCCTTTATCCTCGCTAGTGCAATAGCCCGTTGTGTGAATGCATTCTTCCTTTGCACCAGACTCCACCAAAATCTGCCGGTTAAGCAGCTGTAGATTTAGCTGATATTGTCCTTTTGATATTTGCTTATACGGTTTTATTGGCGATTGGCTAATCTTATCGACTTCATCTATTACTTTCCTGTCCACCACATAATGCCGTTCTGTAATAGATGGGCCAATTACAATTTGCACTTCCTTTGAATCAATGCCATGGGAATTAAAAACCTTCATCATTTCTTTGGCAATGCCAGAAACAGTGCCTTTCCAGCCTGCATGTGCAATGCCTATCGCCTCTGTTTGCGGATGAAAAAAATAGAGCGGCACACAATCAGCATAGCATAATGTTAACAGCACACCTTTTTCTAATGTAAAAAAGCCATCTGTATCTGGGACAGCACTTTCATAATTATAAGCGCCTTTTCCCCGATCTGCTTTGGTCACTTCTTTAATAGTAATTTTGTGCGTCTGCTCTGCACTAATCCAATTATCCATTGGGAAATGCAGTTTATCTGCAAGGATTTGGCGGTTTTTCCTTACTGTTTCTTCTCGATCATTCACATGAAAAGCAATATTTAAACTTGCTAGCGCTCCTTCACTTAAGCCGCCATTTTTCGTCGAAAATCCAGCTGTCAACTGAGGATGTTTTTCGCACCATGATTCAATTGTAAAATATTCTTTATCTTGCAAAATAAATGGTTCCATCTCTATAACCTCATTGTTTTTTTATAGTGTACCATATACCGCTTCATTTGGTCACAGAAAATCCTTTATCTACTCCCTTCTTTCCCATTTTTTATGAGAAAAACACCTCTAATATTGATTTCTTCTATATATAGAACCACTAAAATAATAAAAATAGCCGCCAATTTATGATGGCGGCTTAGTAGTTAACTTTGAATATTCTTATTCATTTGTTTAATAGCAGCTTTTTCTAGTCGTGAAACTTGTGCTTGCGATATTCCAATTTCATCAGCCACTTCCATTTGTGTTTTCCCTTGAAAAAATCGTTTTCTTAAGATAAGCTTTTCGCGGTCATTCAGCCTTCTCATGCCTTCTTTTAAAGCAAGCTCTTCTACCCATTGGATATCCTTATTTTTTTCATCGCTTAATTGATCCATCACATAGATTGGATCTCCTCCATCATTATAAATAGGTTCAAAAAGCGAAACAGGATCCTGAATAGCATCCAAGGCAAACACAATATCCTCATGAGGAATATCCAATTCTTTTGCTATCTCTTCTGCTGTCGGTTCTTTGGATGTTTTGCTCATAAGCCGCTCTCTTACTTGCAGTGCTTTATAAGCGATATCGCGAAGAGACCTGGATACTCTTATTGGATTATTATCACGCAAATAGCGGCGTATCTCTCCAATAATCATCGGGACAGCATAGGTGGAAAACTTTACGTTTTGACTTAAATCAAAATTATCAATAGATTTCATAAGACCAATACAACCAACTTGAAATAAGTCATCCACGAATTCCCCTCTATTGTTAAAGCGTTGAATAACACTTAAAACAAGGCGAAGATTTCCATTTACTAGACTTTCTCTAGCGGTTATATTTCCTTGATGCATTTGCTTGAAGAGTTCTCTCATTTCTTCATTTTTTAACACTGGAAGCTTTGATGTATCCACACCGCAAATTTCTACTTTATTTCGAGTCAATCTATTTCCCTCCTCATAGGAGCTGCTGTACAAAAAACAGTATCTCCTTGAGAAGGAAAAATATGCATAATAAAAATCCCATTATTTCCTAATTCAAAAAAAACCCTTGTTCATCTCTTATAGAACAAGGGTTTTTTTTGAAAAATTTTTTACACCATTTTATTAAATTCCTTTTGCAATCTTTTAATGATTCGTTTTTCCAGTCTGGATATATAGGACTGGGAAATCCCCAGCATATCAGCCACATCTTTTTGAGTTTTTTCTTCTCCCGTTCCCAAGCCAAAGCGCAGTTCCATAATTTGCTTCTCGCGCTTTGACAGCTGCTGCAATGCTTTCACTAACAGCTTTTTATCGACACTTGCATCTAAATCTTTTGTAATAATATCATCTTCAGTTCCCATTACATCAGATAATAAAAGCTCATTTCCATCCCAATCGATATTTAATGGTTCATCAAAGGAAACTTCTGAACGAGTTTTATTATTTCTTCTTAAATACATCAAGATTTCATTTTCAATGCATCTTGACGCATATGTAGCAAGCTTAATCTTTTTTTCCGGATTAAACGTATTGACAGCCTTAATTAAGCCAATTGTCCCAATGCTTATTAAATCTTCAATATTAATTCCCGTATTTTCAAACTTTCTTGCTATATAAACAACAAGCCGCAAATTTCTTTCGATGAGAATAGATCTGGCTGCTTCATCTCCCTTTGGAAGCTTTGCTAATAGCTTTTCTTCCTCTTCTTTGCTTAATGGAGGCGGCAATGCCTCACTTCCGCCAATATAAAAAACTTCATCCGATTTTAGTCCTAATTTTATTAATAATTTATACCAGTAATAGGTTAAGCGAAGCATGAATTTTTTCATCATTATCCTCCTTCTAAAAGTTGATTTTTGCGAGTATACTATATTAGCTGACTAATTCACTTTGAACTTTTTTGCCTGTTAACATTTTGGGATGAACGATACAATCAAAGGAATCATCAGATGACAACGGCTGCTTGGTAAAGGAAATAAGCCCTTTTTCTACGGCAATCAGCCCACTTTCTGCTTCTATTAGAAGTTCTTCTGGTTTTACCGCAATGATCAATTGATGCTCCTTTCCTACTACTTTATACGGTATAATACGCATTTTACTTTCCCATTCCTCGGCTACTTGTTCCGTCCCATAAATAACAGCCTCCGCATTTTCTGTCATCAGCAGCAAATCCTTGGGAATATCGGCCATGATTTTATTTAAAGAAACAAACATAACAGGCACTTTCGAAATGGGGTCATACACTTGATTTCCGCTATCGACTAATCCCCTAAGGGAAAATTTTTTATTGCCGAGTCGAAAGGATACCTGAACCATTTGATCATACTTTATTTTAGTCATTTCAATTCCCTCCACATTCCGTTTTGAAAAATGCCATGCAAGAGGAAAACCTAACAAAACAAACAGCCAGCTAATCGGATCCCCAAATCCTTTTACACTTGCAAGCAAAACAGAAGAAGATAATTCAAAATCAAATTGAATAAAATAATGGGTGCCAATTAACGTACCGCCAATTAAAAAGGTGGCAAAATAAAAAATCATCAGTCCACTAAAAAAATAACGGAATTTCTTGTATCCAAATACTGTAAAAACCATAATGATAGAAAAAAGCAATTTAGAAATAGGGTGGCTTGTGTATACAGAAAATGGAGTAACCGCCAATAAAATAATCAGACTCCCAATAAGCCCTCCCGCCAGTACACGCCATAAACGAACCTGTCTTTTTAAAATAATAGCTGTCAAATAGAGCAGCAAACTGTCAAATAAAAAATTCAATAGCCATATTACATCTAAATAAATGGCCAAACTTCTTTAAGCCTCCCCTCGTAAAAATCAAACTCTATTAATCTGTTATGAAAAAGTATAACCCACATTCCCTATGGAAGTGTGTCACTTCCTGTAATCAAAAAATCAGAAATTTTCACTATTGTTCATGGATTTTGTCAGGATTTATCATTCTACAAAAAAATCAGGTTCTAATGATAAATTGTCAAGTTATTTAAACAAGGATTGTAAAAACAATTAATAGAGAGCAATAGAAAAAAGAACAGCTTAAAGATTTTATGTTATTTTTCACTAGCGCAGATTGTTTTTTTCTAAATTAGAGCTTCAGCGACTATATCACTATATTTCCCAGGCGATAAAGCGAAGCTACAATCAGTGGGGGGTTCCACCCCCCCACTGATTTATAGCCTAAGGCCTATAGGATATACGTTGCCACAGGACGTGGCGCCCTTAGTCTGTGTTCTTTTAATAGCACTGATTTTCCCTCTTTTTCTCTTCTTGAAGTAAATGAATAAGGCAATGGTTCAATAAAAAAGAGACTTCCTTTACGAAAGGAAGTCTCTTTTTTATTGAACCATTATCTGCGACGGTTTCTATTGCGAAGAAATGTTGGAATATCCAAAGTTTCTTCTCCCTGCGGAATCGCATCACGACGTGTAGTAGTTTCTTTTGTCGTAGCATGCTGTTGTGTTTCTTCTCTTTTGATTTCTCTGTCCCGTTCTCTTGTATTTGGTGCAGGCGCACTGCCGGCATTTGTAGGCTTTACTCCACCAAATGAAGGCCTTTGCGGAGACGTAGGAATTACTTCTTGATTAAAGCCTGTTGCAATAACCGTAACAACAATTTCGTCCTTTAAATCTTCGTTAATAACAGAACCAAAAATCATATTCACTTCTTGATCCGAAGCAGATGCAACGATATCGGCAGCTTCTTGCACTTCATATAGGCTTAAGTTTGTACCGCCAGTTATATTCATTAGTACCCCTTGGGCACCATCAATTGATTTTTCTAATAGCGGGGAAGAAATAGCCTTTTTCGCTGCTTCTGCTGCACGATTTTCTCCTCCGGCAACCCCTATACCCATTAATGCTGAACCTTTATTTGCCATAATTGTTTTAACATCAGCAAAGTCCAAGTTAATTAATCCAGGTGTGGCGATCAAGTCAGAAATACCTTGTACACCTTGTCGCAATACATTATCTGCTTCTCTAAATGCTTCAAGCATTGGAGTGCTTTTATCGACAATTTCAAGCAAACGATCATTAGGAATAACAATTAATGTATCCACTGCTTCCTTCATAGAAGAAATTCCGCCAGACGCTTGTGTTGAACGTTTTCTTCCTTCAAAAGTGAAAGGTCTTGTTACTACACCTACTGTAAGTGCTCCCAAGTCTCTTGCAATCTGAGCAATTACCGGCGCTGCCCCAGTACCTGTTCCACCGCCCATACCAGCAGTAACAAATACCATATCTGCACCTTTAAGCGCTTCTTCAATTTGTTCTTTGCTTTCTTCTGCCGCTTTTTTTCCTACTTCTGGATTAGCGCCGGCGCCAAGTCCTCTTGTTAATTTGCCGCCAATTTGCATTCTTGTTTCTGCTTTTGATAAGTTTAAAGCTTGAGCATCTGTATTAACAGCAATAAACTCTACTCCTTGAACCCCATGTTCAATCATTCGGTTAACCGCATTGTTTCCGCCGCCGCCAACCCCTATAACTTTAATCGTCGCTAACGTATCTATATTTGTATCAAATTCTAACATGACAAATCCTCCTAATTCGCCGATATTCTGCAGTATCGAACTGTCCGCCTCTTTTAATCATTGATGAATAGGGACTACTTTTTTTTCATTTTAACAGGGCTATTGATCTTGCCGTATTAATCAAAAAAATATCCCATAAATTTTTTGAATTTTGATGGTCCTTTTTCTTTTGCCTGCTTTTCATAAACAGGCGCTTCATTTGTTTGTTTTTGATGTCTTTTTTCTTTATTTTCTTGAGCAGCTACAGGAACTGCTGCCTGGTGGATGTTGCCACCTTGAAGCTTGTTATTTTTATAGGAGAATTTAATTAAACCAACTGCAGTTGAATACTGAGGCTCTCTTACTCCGATATAATCAGGAATAGCCATTCTAACACGATTTTGGAATACATCTTGTGCAAGTTCAAGAATTCCTTTTGTATTAGCAACACCGCCTGTTAATACAAATCCACCAGGTAAGTCATATACTCTTAATCTTTTTAATTCCTCTACAACTAATTCAAATAATTCTTCTATTCTAGCTTCTATAATATCAGAAATCTCCAATTGATTAAATTGTTGATGCTGATCGCTCCCAATAATCGGAACGCTAAACACTTCATCCTCAGATGCATGATCGTAAAAAGCATAGCCATACTTTACTTTAATTTTTTCTGCATCCTCTGTCGTTGTACGAAGACCAATGGAAATATCCTTTGTTATATGTTCTCCCCCAATCGGCAGAACGCTTGTAGTTTTTAAAAAACCATTCTCAAAGACGGCCACAGTAGTAGAGCCCCCTCCAATATCCACAAGTGCAACTCCAAGATTTTTCTCATCCTTGGATAAGGCAAAGGAACCCGCCGCTAAAGGCTGCAGACAAATGTCAACAATTTCAAGTCCAGCTCTTTCTACACATCTTAGCGTATTATGTAAAATGGTTTTGCTTCCTGTAATGATGATACCTTCCATTTCTAACCGAACACCAATCATTCCTCTTGGATCTGTAATTTCCTCTAACCCATCGACGATAAACTGTGTTGGGATAATATCAATAATTTCCCTTTCAGGTGGAATGGACACTACTTGCGCTGCCTCTTTTACTCGGATTACATCATCAACTGTAATTTCACGATTTTCGCTTGATACGGCTACAACCCCATGTGAAGGCTGCAAGCTAACATGATTTCCCGAAACTCCAACAATCACTTGTTTAATTTCTACCCCGACCATTCTTTCTGCTTGTTCGACTGCTTTTCGAATGGAATGAACTGTTTCATCTATATCCACAATGGAACCCTTTTTTAATCCTTCAGAAGGTACGATGCCTACTCCAATAATGTTTAAAGATTCATTCATCATTTCACCGATGATTACCTTTACACTGGATGTACCGATGTCAAGACTTACATAAAATTCATTGCTGTTCATTCTCGGGCACCTCCTTTTGCTTTTAAATATAAGTGAACAACAAATTATATCATTTGGACGAACAATTCGCTTTACTTTCTGGGAAATCCTTCACCTTTCGCTTCATTAAAGATAAGGTTGTCCTTTGTAACCAATTGTAAATTTATTTTTACAGTAACTATTCGCCAAAAATTAATATATTCCCTTTTTTATCAATTATTTTTTTTCTACTTTTCGCGTTTCTTTTCCCACCTTGATAAAATAAGCCTTCTTATTACTGCAATATTTTGGAATAAACGTACACCAAACGCAAATATGGCAGCTAAATATAAGTCTACACCAAGATGAACACCGAGAAAAGCTAAACTTGCAGCCAATAAAATATTAAAAAAGAAACCGGAAACAAATACTTTTTCATCATATAAATTTTGCAAATGCGCCCGTATTCCCCCAAATAAAGTATCCAGTGCTGCAAGTACAGCAATCGATAAATAATTTTCATACTCCTTTGGAATCGTAATATCAGAAAGCAAGCCAAGGGTGATTCCTACAATCAAGCCAAAAAAAGGTAGCCACATTAGGAATTCCCTCCTTTTTCCATAATCGGCTCCATATAGCGAATGACTATATTCTTTTTATAAGCTGGTATCGTAATATCTGTTGATTTTTTTACAGATATTACAAGATTATAGGCAAAAAAGTCATCTGCAGAAGCAGAAACCTTCATTCGATTATATAGCTCTCTTGCGGCTTGTTCATCCTTTGCCAGCACTTTCACTTCTAATGGAAGGCTATTTAACGTCTGTCCATCCATCTTTGTCTCCATATTAATATCTCGAATGGCACTTGTATTAACATGGCGATTTCCATTGACTGATATCTCCGCAGCTCCATACATATTTAGCTCATTGATGAGGCGCCTTATCAACCTTGCATTTGCTTTTCCCGGTTTTTCTCCTAACAATAGCTCTTGATCGATGGAATCAATGGTCAGAATAATGCCTGTCCCCTTTATGCTTGTTAATCCCGTCTCTTCTTTTAATTCCATTAAAGTATTTTCCATTACTTCTTCTCTGGTTCTCTGTTCATCATTTGCATATTCAGCCAATTTATCGTTTGTGGAACGGATTTCTTCTAGCAGCGTTAGCTCTGTCTCCTTTTCTTTTAAAAGATCCTGCCTAAGCTCAAAGCTGTCTCTTGTATCACGCACGGCCGGCTTATCATTTATCGTTTGAAACTGAACCGCAATCATAAGGCCAATAATCAAGGAAATAACAGTCATAGTAAAAAGCTGGTTATTCACACTTCACCTAACTTTCTTGCAATCTTATCAATGAATGGCCCCATTTGTCTTTTGCAGAACATTCTATTATCCGCCAATTAATGCATTCATTCGAATTCCTGTTTTTTTCTCAAGAGTAAACTTTACATTTTCATTCACTAGCAAATCCTTTACTCCCCCTGCTATATTAAGCGCACTTGCAAGAGCATCGTAATTGCCGATTGCCGTAATGACAAATGGAGCCGGATGCTGATACCCATCAATTTCAATTACAGGGCCATTGCAAACAATATATGAATGGTGCGATAGCCTTTGTCCATTGATGCTGACAGCTTCTGCACCTGAAACATATAATTCATTCACCACCTGCAAAACATGATGCTCATGAACTAAATAATTATTGGCATTTTCCTTATTTGCAATATAATCTCCATCTTCAAGAGTAACTGAAATCCCTGATCCTTTTACTGGAATTTTCCCAACATACATCCGGTAATCAGTTGCTTCATTTGCCAGATCGGAAAATGTTTTTGCTTCATTCGATAATTTTTTTTCATAACTGACTAATTTCGTTTGTGCTTTTTTTAATTGCTGCTCTAATTGATTGTTTTTCTCCTCTTGAGCAATTAATTCATTTCGCAATGCCAAATCTCTTTCAAACTGGCTGTCGCTAATTTTTGGTTTTTCTTTATCTTCACGAGCAATTTGATAAGCAAACGCAATGATAAATCCTAAAACAAGAAAAACAAAGGAAAAAACAACATGGCTTCCTTTTCTTTTCTTTTTCACTTCTCGTTTTCCCCTTCCCCTTCATACGCTTTAAAATAGGAACCTACTTCTAGATCAATAATTCCTTTTTGCTTAGAGTCCAATTGACTTATGATGGATGGATAATGCTCCATTTTTTCAGCAAAGGTATCTAGTGAAGCAGAAACCTCAAAGCCATCATTCATAAAAGCATTGATATGAAAAGAATCGGATTTTTTGGGAGTATAATGAATTTCAGAAATCGTATTATACACCTCTTTTGGCAGCTTTTCTAGCTCCTCCACCATTTTATTTAGTGCTTTCCCTTCTTTAAATCCAACGATAATAGGAGCATCTGATGGGGTTTCTTCTGTGCTGCTGTCTTTCAGCATTTTTCCTGATTCGATAATCGGAATATATGATGTCCCCTTCGCTAAATAGGTTAGCCTTTTATGTTCTTTCACCTGAATCACAATCGTATTGGGCAAAGAAATGGAAACCTTTGAATCCTTTACCTCAGAAGACGCATTAATCTTTTTTTCTACGTTCTCCTTATCGATTTTCCAAATATTATCATCATTTGTTATGCCGCTTAACTTTTTAATTTCTTCATCGTGGAATAATCTATTCCCTGTCACTTCAATTGTTTTAACACGACTAAGGGGCGACTGAAAATAAATAATGCATATAATGAGAAGAAAAAAAAGCAGCAGCAAAAAAATCAGTCTGCGATTTGCTTTTTTTCGGCGCTGCTGTTTTAATTTAGGAATTCTATCTTCTATGGAAACCACTTTGCCTTTTTCCAAAAAATAATCACCTCAAAAATAAAAAACTGGATAAGTGCTTGTCTTTTTTGCTTCAAAAAGAAAGTATCTTATAAAACTATACCTACTACTTTCTTTTTTTCTTTGCTAATTCCTGCTTTTAACTGCTATGTATAGTGGATAATTCATTCGGCAATCTGCACTTTTCAACTTTTTATTATAGCATAAAAATAATTTGGATAAAGGAAAACTTCCATAAGCAAAGATCTTATTTCCTGCACCTGCTGCATAATCTTTAGATCAACTTCCAAAGACCCCCTATAACATACCCCATTGTACTATAAATCAAACCTTTTTTTGCGTCGATAATAAATTGATAACTATTTGTAATATGTTTAATGCTGGAAGACCAAGATAGCCTTATTTTTTCTGCCTATTTGCGAGAAAGAAAAAAATTCCTTCTTCCGCACTTTTGTTTGCTTGTATATAAATTTCATCTGTTTATTATGAAACTGTCTTATTTTACATTGTTTTGTAATAGACAACAAAAAAGCTGGACTCTATTATGTTTAATAGAGTCCAGCTTTTTTATCCATCATTAACTTTAATAGCGGGAATATCTGCTGACATTCAGCAATATCCCGATAGCAATCAGCATCAGCGTTAAGGAAGACCCTCCATAGCTTAAAAAAGGCAAGGTAATTCCAGTTACTGGCATCAAGCCAGATACTACGCCAATATTAATCATTACTTGAATAGCTACCATGGCGATAATTCCCACCGCTAAAAAACTGCCGAATAAATCTTGTGCCCCAAGGGAAATTCGAATCCCTCTCCATAATAGCAAAGCAAACAGCAGCAGTACAATAGAGCCCCCAATAAACCCAAGCTCTTCCGAAAGAACAGAAAAAATAAAATCAGTCTGCGGCTCAGGTAAATAAAAGAATTTTTGTCTGCTTTCACCAAGCCCTAAGCCAAATAACCCGCCAGGCCCAATTGCATACAGAGATTGAATAATTTGATAGCCGCTTCCAAGGGGATCGGACCAAGGGTCTAGAAAAGAAGTGATCCGCTTTATTCGATATGGGGCACTTGCGACAAGCCCAACAAATCCAGCCAAGCCAATCAATCCCAATATAACAAAGTGGCGCACTCTTGCCCCTGCGATAAAAATCATCACAACACTTGTCCCTACCATTACCGTACCTGTCCCTAAATCGGGCTGCATCATAATCATGCCAAAGGCTAAAAATACGATGCCTAGCGCAGGCAGAAGTCCTTTTTTAAAGGAAGTGATGCTTTTTTGCTTTTCTGATAGAAATTTGGCTAAAAAAGCAATCATGGCAATTTTCATAAACTCGGAAGGCTGAATCGAAAATGCTCCTACGCCAATCCAGCTTCTTGAGCCATTTCTGACATTGCCGATGCCTGGAATCAACACTAGCACTAACAGCACAAAACATATGATTACCATCATTTTTGCATAGGTTCTCCATGTCCAATAATCTACATTCATAATGAAGAACATGGCAACAATTCCAACTCCTGCAAAAAGCATCTGCCGCTTAGCAAAGAAAAAAGCATCACCAAATGTATCTTGTGCCCGAACAGCACTCGCGCTGTATACCATAATTAATCCAATAGCAAGCAATGTAAATGTGATAATGATTAAAATTATATCAGGAGTCGTTTTTTTTGTCGGCACTTTTTCCACACCTCGAGTTGCAAGTATTAGGGCTTGCAGTAAAACTTAACCAGTCCTTTTAGAATGATGTTGAGTTTTTCAGCACCCTTTCTAAAAGAACGGCAGGTTTCTCATCGTGGTGTATTCATCTCTTATGTAAAAAAGATATGTAGCAAAACAAGCCCTTATTTAAGCTTATGCACCGCATTTATAAAAATGTCTCCTCTTTCCTCAAAAGTTTTATACTGATCCCAGCTTGCACACGCTGGAGACAGAAGAATAACATCCCCTTTTTCAGAAAAATCAAAGGCAACCGGTACAGCTTTTTCCACATTATCGACACGTTGGATATTTTTTATTCCCGCCGATGTCCCTAAACGCTCCATCTTTTCGGCTGTTTCGCCAAATGTAATCATTGCTTTGACATTTTTTAAAGCAGGCAATAATTCATCAAATTCATTGCCTCGGTCCAATCCTCCTGCAAGCAAAATAGTCGGTGCATTAAATGCTGCTAATGCATTTTTTGTTGCTAATATATTGGTTGCTTTGGAATCATTATAAAATCTGCGCCCTTTTATTTCATCAATATACTGAAGGCGATGCTTCACACCTTCAAATGTATGCAAGACCGCATAAATGCTTTCATTGCTTGCGCCAGTTAATTTGGCTGCCGCAACAGCTGACAGTATGTTTTCTAAATTATGGGCACCTGGGAGCACAATATCTTTTACCTCCATTATTTTTTCATCATGGAAATAAATGCTGCCATTTTTCACATATGCTCCAAATTTCAACTTACGAACAGCAGAAAAAGGAATAATATTTGCTTTGGAATTGCGTGCTATCTCCATAACATCCTCTTGTTCGATATTTACAATTAAATAGTCTGCTGCATCTTGGTTTTTTGTAATATTGCCTTTTGCCTTTACATATTCTGTGCGTGTTCCATGATAGTCTAAATGTGCATCGTAAATATTCGTAATAATGGCTACCTTGGGCTTAAATTCCTCAATCCCCATCAATTGGAATGACGATAATTCAATGACAATCTGATTATCTTTTTCGGCAATTTGCGCAACATCTGATGCAACAGTGCCGATATTTCCTGCAATAAGCGGCTTTTTATTGTCGCACTCTAAGATATTAAACAATAGCGTAGTTGTTGTTGTTTTTCCGTTTGATCCAGTGATTGCCAAAAACGGCGCCTCAGAAACCCGGTAAGCAAGCTCTACTTCTGTAATAACAGGAATGCCTTTTTCCATCGCCCTTTCAATCATTGGATTATGATAAGGAATCCCCGGATTTTTCACCATCAATTGAAAGCCTTCATCCAGCAGTTCAATTGGGTGGCTGCCGCAGACAACCGTAATCCCCTGCTCCAATAATGCTTGTGCTTGTGGGTTTTCATTCAGCGGCTTACTGTCATTTACTGTTACAAAAGCCCCTAGTTTATGAAGAAGACTTGCAGCGCTCGCTCCACTTTTTGCCAATCCAAGCACCAATACTTTTTTATGATGATAATCAGTTATTTGTTTCATTTATAACCACACCTCGATATAGATTCCTAAAGCAGCCAACAATAGACCAACACTCCAAAACGTCACAACTACTCGCCATTCACTCCAGCCGACAAGCTCATAGTGGTGATGCAAAGGACTCATTCTAAAAATTCGTCTGCCTGTCGATTTAAAGGAAATTACTTGCAGAATAACAGAAAGTGTTTCAATAACAAACACACCGCCAATTAAAATAAGCATAAATTCTAATTTTGTCAGAATCGCAATTGCTGCAATTGCGCCGCCCAATGCCAAGGAACCTGTATCTCCCATAAACACTTTGGCAGGATGCGCATTAAATACTAAAAATCCTAATACTGCTCCAACAACCGCAACAGCAAAAATACTGATTTCATATTGAGACTGGCTCCATGCAAGGATTGCAAATGCCCCAAAACTAATCGCAGCCGTCCCTGAAACCAGTCCATCCAGTCCATCTGTTAAGTTGACTGCATTAGAGAACCCTACTAGCCAAAAGATGATGAACAATACATAAAACCAGCCAAGGTCAATTGGCTTATCTACAAAAGGAATAGATACCGCTGTAGAAAACTCTGTCTGTTTCAGCACGAAATAGACAATAACCGAAATAATAATTTGCCCAAGAAGCTTTTGCTTTGATGTTAACCCTAAATTGCGCTTCATAACCACTTTAATAAAATCATCCAAAAAGCCTAATAGACCAAAGCCCAATAATACAAATAAAAGAATAAAAGTCTTGCTGGTCGGCTCCGAAAATTTCCCTGTCATCACCAATGTAGTGACAGCAACCGATAAAAGAATCATAAGACCGCCCATAGTCGGTGTTCCTGATTTCTTTTGATGAGACTTCGGCCCTTCTTCTCTAATACTTTGTCCGAATTTTAATCTTCTCAAGAAAGGAATAAAAATTGGAGACAATAAAACCGTTATTAAAAACGCTAATACAATGGTAAAAAAGATCACTTGCTCCAACACTTTATTCCCCTCCTTTCTGTTCTGTTTCTTGTTTCAGCCATTTAGCCATTACCGATACATCATATGTTTGAAGTAACGCATTCAGACTTGTTTCTTTTTTATAGATAAATTTTGTAGGTGCATTCTTTTGCATCTGCACATTTGCTACCATTAATTCAATCATTTTAGTTAAGCCTTTCTTTATATCTTTAGTATAAAATACCGGAAAATGGTTTGGAGTATAGGAGGGTATTGCCTTCCCCTCTTCCCAAATAGCCCCAATTGCTCCATTTGCAATGGCTTCCTGCAATGTGCCTGCATGTTCGTCAAAAGGAACAAAAAGCCCTTTTGGCTGGATCACATCTGCATAAAAAGAGACCGTTTCAAAAACCATTGTTTCTTCCTTAAATCCCTTGGCATCTGGAATTGCTTCTTGAATGAGCTTATAAGACAATGTCATTTTTTTTGCTCCTCAATCGCTTCTTTTGCTACTAACCGATCATCAAAATCAAGCACCTTTGAGCCAATTAGCTGGTAGGTTTCATGGCCTTTTCCAGCAATTAAAATAACGTCATTTTCTTTTGCTTGACTAACAGCATAAAAAATCGCTTCTTTTCGATCTTCTATTAAGGTGTACGTTTCATCCGGCACACCTGCTTCCATATCCTTTAAAATTTGCAGCGGCTCTTCACTTCGTGGGTTGTCGCTCGTAAAGATGGCATGTGTCGCATGCTCACAAGCTATTTTTGCCATTAGCGGCCGTTTTGTTTTATCACGGTCTCCCCCGCAGCCTACCACTACATAAATATCCTTTTCGGCAAATTCTTTTACGGTCCTTAATGCATTCTCTAAGCTATCCGGTGTATGGGAATAATCTACAATCACCGCAAAATTTTGTCCATGCTGAACTGTTTCAAATCTTCCAGATACCCCTTCCACCTTTTCAATCGCCTTAATGATCACACTAATTGGTATACGCATTGCGATTCCTGCTGCAATGCTTGCAAGGGCATTATATACATTAAATTTGCCGATCATTTTGATGGACACAGGGAATTCCCCAAATGGTGTGTGCAGTTGAAAATTAGTTCCTCGGGCGCTAATTGTAATATTGGTTGCCCGAACATCCGCTTTATGGTCAATTCCATATGTAAGAACAAGCGCTGCCGTCTGCTGCTCATACTCGCCGCTTACTGGATCATCGCTATTTAAAATAGCATACTTTGGCTTTTCTTGAGAAAAAGTATTGCCAAGCCTTGTAAATAGCAGCCCTTTTGCCCGTTTGTATTCTTCCATTGTGCCATGAAAATCAAGATGGTCTTGGGAAAGATTAGTAAAAACAGCCACATCATAGTCGCAGCCATGTACTCTTCCTTCTACTAAAGCATGTGAAGATACTTCCATAACAGCTGTTTCGACTTCTTTTTTTACCATTTGATGAAAAACTTTCTGCAAAGTAACTGGTTCAGGAGTAGTATTTTTTGTTTCTTGGATTTCATCGTTTATTTTTGTATACATCGTACCAATAATGCCCGTCTTTTGCTTTGCTTCTTTTAATATAGCTTCTACTAGATGGCTTGTAGTCGTTTTGCCATTTGTCCCTGTAATGCCAACTAATTGCAAGCTTTTGGTAGGATGTTTATAAAAAGCATCCGCTAAAATGCTGCTTGCTTTTTTTGTATCCTTTACTACAATCACCGGGATAGGCAAATCCAATGGCTTTTCTGCCACAATTGCTGCTGCGCCTGCCTCATATGCTTGTTTTGCAAACCGATGACCATCTACCGTGAACCCTTTAATGCAAATAAACAAACTTCCCTTTTTCACTTTGCGGTTATCATTTTCAATGGATACTATCTCAGCATCTTCCCCGTCATATACGGTATATGGCTGAAGACTGCCGATTAACGTTTTTAATTGCATATTCGTTGATTCCTCTTTTCTATCACTTTCGTATGTAAAGTTTAGACTCTTTTTGTCAGTTTGCCGTCTTCTAAACTCGCGTCCCTCTTAAGAAGTCTATATGTACCCAGACTACTCTGCATATCTAACGATCTTTCCCTTTCATTAAATAGCGGCTAGGACAAAAAGCGCTCATAGCTGGTCGTCTCCATATCAATAGTTTAAAAGATCCGGACCAAAACCATTGGAGCCACTTCATTTAACATGCCTAAATGGATACAATACTATCTATTATACCAAAAGACAGCCATTCTTCTGAACAAAACATACATTAGCGTTTTTATTTTACATGATTGTTGACAATTACGCTATGTTCATTATTATTTTCCCATTTTTCAAACACATCTTTTGATTTGACTGTTTTCATAATTTTTTTTTGGAAATAAACAATGGACCATTGCTTTCCGCGGAGAGGAAGTCGAGCCGCCTCGACGTTGCCTTCAGAGGTGTCGCTCCTTCCTCTGTAGCCTGCGGGAGTCAAATGCCTTACGTTCAAGTCCACTCTACGTTTATCCATGCTGGTGAAAGCAACAATCTAAAAAAACAGCCTTTGTTTTTTATTCTTTTGCTAAGAAAAAAGAGCGGGACAAACTCCGCTCTTAATCATTATAATATATGCGGATTGTAGAGCCTTCTGCCACTTTTGCTCCAGGTTTTGGAGATTGTTTGATGACGGTATCACCATTTCCGCTTGAATCAATTTTTAAATTAAGAAAAATCTCACTTACTTCTTTTTTCGAAATTCCTACTAAATCCGGCACTTCAATTAACGGTGTATCCGGATATTTATACTCTTTTTCAATTTGGCCTTTCTGTTCTTTTACTCCTAGCGCCCTCAAGCTGTCTCCCATGATTTTCCCTACAATCGGAGCAGCAACTGTACCCCCAAACTGCACCGTTCCTTTTGGATTGTCTACTGCAACATACACGACAAGCTTTGGATCATTTGCAGGGGCAAATCCTATGAAGGAAACGATAAAGTTATTTTCTAAATATTTTCCTCCAGAAGCCTTTTGAGCAGTACCTGTTTTTCCTCCAACTCTGTATCCTTCTACAAAGGCTTTTCCCCCGGTTCCTTGAGCAACAACACTTTCCAATGCTGCTCTAATTTTCTTCGAGGTCGCTTTAGAAATTACCTTTCGTTTGGCCACAGGCTGTTTCTCCATAATGACTTCATTTGTTTTTGGATCAATTAATTTTTTGGCAACATACGGGGTGTATAATGTACCGCCATTAATAGCGGCAGATAAGGCGGTCACTTGTTGAATCGGCGTTACTGCAACCCCTTGGCCAAAGGCAGTTGTCGCTTGTTCCACAGGGCCGACTCGATCCATGTTAAACAATATTCCTTTCGATTCTCCTTGAAGATCAATGCCTGTTTTTTCTCCAAAGCCAAAATCGCGTATATATTTGAATAATTTTTCTTTGCCTAAACGTTCCCCTAATTCTACAAATCCAGGGTTGCAGGAGTTTTGCACTACTTCTAAAAAGCTTTGCGAACCATGCCCGCCCCGCTTCCAGCATTTTAATCTTGCTCCCCCTACTTCAACAGATCCCGAATCAAAAAAGCGGTCTTTTTCCAAATCGACTTTGCCTTCTTCCAATGCTGCTGCTAGTGTAATAATTTTAAATGTTGACCCTGGCTCATACGCGCTCCAAATCGGCAAATTCCGATTATACACTTCTGATGAGACAGTTTTGAAATCTGCGGGGTCAAAGCCTGGTCTGCTCGACATTCCTAAAATTTCGCCTGTATTCGGATCCATCGCAATGGCAATCAGCGAGTCTGGATTATAAGTCTGTTCGGCAATATCCAGCTCTCTTTCAATGATCGTCTGCACTTTTGTATCAATTGTCAGCTCTAAAGTATTGCCATCCTCTGGTGCCTCATAATCATCTGCCATATCATTCATTCTTTGGCCTTTTGCATCAGAATAGTATTGCACAGAACCTTTCTTCCCTTTCAGTTCATCATCATATTCCAATTCCAATCCAATTAGTCCTTGGTTGTCAATCCCAGCAAACCCTAAGACATGGGACAAGTAGTTGCCAAATGGATACGATCTTTTCGAATCTTCACCAATATATACCCCTTCAATATCAAGAGCTCGTACTTTTTTTGCCTTTGCATGGGTAATTTTCCTGCCTTCTGGAAGGCGTACACTCATTTCCTTTTGGATCAATTCCTTATAGATGCTTTCCTTGTCCCCATTGAGCACCTTAGCAAGCTTTTCTGCTGCATCGGCAGGATCTTTTATTTGCCGAGGCACAATATATACCGTTGGTGCACTCATATTGGTGGCTAAAGCAACTCCATTCCGATCGACTATTTCTCCCCGCTCTGGCTCAAACTGGATTTGCCTGCTCCATAAGCTTTTGGCTTTTTCCGTCAATTCTTCTCCACGAAAAAATTGCACATACGCCAAGCGTAAATCAATAATAAAAAATATCGTTATACCGGCTATCAGCGCTATTAATAATCGCTTTCGCACAGTAACATTGGATACCCGCATCAATGAAAGAACCCTCCCTCTTTAACTGGCTCCCTTCAATATATGCTTGTACAAATTGGAATAGAACACTCCATCTGCTTCTATTTCTGCCTGTTTTGTTTCCATTTCCTCCTCCTTTCATCCTGTTTTTTTAGTTTTGGTTCAGTTTTTTTAAAATAGCTGTTTTTTGGCAGAAGCCGCTATGCAAAAAAGCTGCAAAACAATAATTTCTTATTGTTTTGCAGCTTTTGTTAAGGTGTTTTTAATGTGATTGTAAGAGTCGCGTCCTCTTTTACAGTAGAACCTGCTTTGATGCTTTGCGTGTAGACATAGCCGCTGCCATTTTTCTTTAATTCCATGCCATTTAGCTCTGTTACTTTTAATACATCACGCAGCGACCAGCCCTTCATATTTGGCACCGTTTTTGCTCCATCTGTTTTTAGAATGACTCGCTCTCCCTCAAGATAGGTATCTCCAAGCTTTGGCAATTGTTCGGTGATTTGTTCCCCTTTTCCAATTACCACGGCTTTTAGCCCCTTTGCTTTCAGCACTTGTTTTGCCTCTTCTACAGTTAGTCCTGATAAATCCGGAACTTGAATGGACTTTATTTTCGGCTTATCTGATGGGGAAATATCCATATATTGAAGACTGCCTTTCATCACAGATGTAAAAATTGTAGAAACTGGATCAGATCCCGTTTTTCCCGCAGCTAATTGAGGCTGCTGCACTGCTACATACATAATTAGCTCTGGATCATCTTTTGGAGCCATTCCTAAAAAAGAAAAAATATAATTATTCTCACCTGTTAAATAACCGCCGCTGCTTGGGATGGATGCGGTCCCTGTTTTGCCGGCAACATCATATCCTTCAATCGCATATTTTTGTCCGGTGCCATTTTTGCTTGTTACAACAGTCTCTAAAATATCTCGAACCTCTTTTGCTGTTTCCGCAGAAATCGGCGTGCCGACCACTTCCGTTTTAGTTTTTTTAATGACTTCTCCTGTAGTGCTGTCCTTAATCTTATCAATGACATATGGCTTCACCATTTTGCCGTCATTGGCAACCGCAGTCGCTGCTTGAATCTGCTGGATTGGCGTAATCGCAGTGCCTTGGCCATATGCGGTTGTGATTTTTTCGATCGGCCACTTATAGGCAATGGAACTATTTGCTTCATTCGGCAAATCAATGCCTGTTTTTTTGTCTAAACCAAATTTGGTCAAATACTCCCGGTAAGTGTCAAATCCTAATTTTTCTTTGGCAATTTTAGCAAATGCTACATTAGAAGAGCGCTGCACTCCTTCTAAATACGTAATGTTGCCCCAGCCTACCCTGTTATGATCGTGAATAGGAGATGAATTTTCTGTTACTTTATAAGAGCCTGACTTGTATTTTTCGTTTGCATTAAAAACCCCTTCTTCCACAGCTGCTGCCAGTGTAAAAATTTTCATCGTCGAACCTGGTTCATAAGAAGATTCAATCGCTTCATTATGCCAAGAATCTGCCAATCCTTCTTTTGTTGCTGGATTAAAGGTAGGACGCTGGCTCATCGCAAGTATTTCCCCTGTTTTCGGATTAGCCACAATCGCAATCATTTTTTTCGGGTTATATTCGGCAGCTACCTTTTTCATAGTATCTTCTAAAAAAGATTGGATTTTTGTATCCAATGTCAAATACACATTATCGCCATTATGAGCTGCTTTAACATTTTCTTTGCTTCCTGGAAGAATATAGCCCCAATAATCACTTTCGTAAGACATGCTGCCATTTTTTCCAGTCAGCAGTTTATTTAGGCTTTGTTCTATTCCTAATTTTCCCGTTTCTGTGTATTCTCCCGTTGTCTCATCCTCTTTTTCTTCCACAAAGCCCACTACATGGGAAGCGAATGTTCCGTTTGGATAATTTCGTTTTTTCCCTTCAATAATCGCAATGCCCGGAAGCTTTAATTTTTCTATTTTCTTTTTTACATCATAGGAAAGATTTTTGCCGGCTGTGCCAAACTCTACTTGTTTCGCCCCTTTTTTCGTTAGAATCCTATAAATCTCTGATTCCTCTAAATCTATGTACTTAGCAAGCTCTTCTGCTGTTTTTTCGGGGTCTACTACATGAACGGGATGATCTGGATCCGTTTCACTCAAAGAGGCATCTGTTATGGCCACCAATTTATAGGAAGAAGTATCTTCCGCAATTACATCGCCATTTCGGTCGAGAATGCTTCCCCGAGATGCTTCTAGCACTTTGCTTGTCGCATATTTTTTCTCTGCTTTAGCAGCAAGCACTTCCCCTGACACTTCACCTGTTGCCTGAATATAAACAAAACGAGTTATCAATATAAAAAAGAGCAGACAGAAAAAAACAAAAAAACCGGCTGCTCCATAATTAATATTTGGCTGTTTACGAGACATTATTGCACAACCTTCACATTATCTTTGCTAAAATTCAGCCCTAATTTTTCGGCTACTTCTCTAATTCTCTCATAGCTGCTTAAATCTTTTACTTGGATATCCAATTCTTTATTTGATTTTTCCAATTTGCTGATGCTGCTTTCGGCCACTTGGATATCTTTATTCATTTGATAAATTTCCGCTTGATTGCCGACAATCTTTACAGCACCAAAGCATAATAGAGCGGCAAATGCCGCGCCAAGCACTTTCTCTCCAGGAGATAATAATGATTTTGTGCGAATAATCGCTCGTTTAACCGTGTGCTTTTGTTCTTCATTTTGATAGTCTTGCTGCTGCAGCTTTCTAGCTAAATTGCTCATTCCATTACCTCCTGTAGGTCCATTTATATTTTTTCAGCCACCCGCAATTTGGCAGATCTGGCCCGATTATTAGCTTCTAATTCTTCTTCTGATGGCAAGATTGGTTTTCTTGTAATAAGCTTTAACTCTGGTTTGAACTCATCTGGTATCATCGGCAAACCTTTTGGAAGATTCGGCAAATCACTTTCCTTTTTAAATGTAGCCTTGCAAATTCTATCTTCTAAAGAATGAAAGGTGATTACGCTAATGCGCCCGCCTTTATTTAGCATGGAGATTGCTTGCGTAAGAGAAGATTCAAATACCCCTAATTCATCATTTACCGCAATACGGATTGCCTGAAACACTCTTTTGGCTGGATGCCCGCCTTTTCGTCTTGCCGGTGCAGGTATTCCTTCTTTAATCAGCTCGACAAGCTCGCTCGTTGTTTTAATTGGGCTTATTTCTCTTGCTGCTTCAATTTTTCTAGCAATTTGTTTGGAAAATTTTTCTTCGCCATAGCGGAAAAAGATTTTCACCAATTGCTCATAGCTCCAATTGTTGACAATATCATATGCCGTTATCTCTCCATCATGATCCATTCTCATATCAAGGGGAGCATCGTGGTGATAGCTGAATCCTCTTTCCGGTGTATCCAACTGTGGAGAGGAAACGCCCAAGTCATATAAAATACCGTCCACATGGGTAATGCCTAATTGATTGATTTGTTCTTTTAGATGAATAAAATTGCTTTTTACAATTGTAAGCTTGTCTTTGTACGGCTCTAATTTTTTTAATGCATTGCTAATAGCCGTATCATCCTGATCAAAGGCAATCAGTCTCCCTTGATTAGAAAGTCTGGAAAGAATTAGCTCGCTATGCCCTGCACCACCAAGAGTACAATCGACATAAATGCCGTCTGGCTGAATATTTAGAGCATCAACTGCTTCATTAAGTAGTACTGTCGTATGATTAAACATGTTGTCCACCTGTCTATAAATTATTCTAAAGTAATATTTCCCACCGCATCTTTTTATGATGCAGAGAGGTTAGCCAATGCGAAAAGCTCGCAGCGCCAATTTATTCCGACTAACAAATTGACCAATCCGGACTTGATTCTTTAAAAATCAAATCCAGTCATATTTTCTGCAATTTCTGCAAAAGAATCCACAGATTCCGCAAAATACTCTTCCCAAAGCTTTTTATTCCATACTTCTATTCGATTGGATACACCTAAAACCACACATTCTTTTTCTAAGTTTGCATAGTGAATCAAAGATGCGGGAATATGAATGCGCCCTTGTTTGTCCAGTTCGCATTCTGCTGCTCCAGAAAAGAAAAATCGGGTAAAAGCGCGGGTGTCTTTTTTTGTTAGCGGAAGTGCTTTTAATTTTTCTTCGATAACTTTCCATTCGCTTAGAGGATAGCCAAATAAACATTGATCAAGTCCACGGGTTAAAATAAAGATGTCTCCTAGAAGATTTCTAAACTTTGCAGGCACAATTAAACGGCCTTTTGCATCAACATGATGATGATATTCGCCCATAAACATCTGTTAACTAACCTCATTTCCTTTCCTCAATGTACCACAATCCCCCACTTTCCACCACTAATAATATAGATTCTATCTATTTAGTTCATTTCCTGCAAGCAAAAGCATATTTTTATGCTATTTGGGCCTATGTTTCTAATAGGAACAACCAATAATAGTATCATATTTTGCAAAAAGAAAAAATACCTCTGCTAAAAATGATGCTATTTGCATAAGAAAAACCCTATAATCACAAGGATTATAGGGTGTCGTCTTACTGCTTATAACTTAATTACTTTATGTTTCCCATCAAATTCCATCGGCAATTCCATCATTCCATCCAGAAAACCAAGGCCATATTTATTTAGAAAATATGTGATGTTCCAAATTCTTTCTTGCAAGGAACCTTCCGGCTTTAAATTTCTTTCAATGCGATTAAATTTATTGACTATTACTTCATGCTTTAATTTAACGGAATCTGCTACCTTGCCTTGAAAAAATTCAAGCTGGCTGATTAAAAAGCTTTCATTTTTCGCTAACAGAGGAAGCAGGCCTTTTGCCTCTTTGGTAATTTCCTCTTCTAGTTTACGATAGTTCTCCTGAAGATACTGCTTCATATCGTCGACTAAACCTTCTACTGTTTCATTTGAAACAGATTGCAAAAATTGAGCGCATTTTTCCTTTGTACCGTTAATCAGCACATCCAAAACATCTAAATCCAGCTCTTGTATGTCCGCTTCTACGCCTCTCTCTAAAAAAGTAATGTTTAAACGTGGCACGATTGGCGGCATTTTAATGTCCATATGCTCAAACGCCTTTTTTAATTCTGCCCAATAGGCAATTTCCCCCGGACCGCCAATAAACGCTAATGTCGGAAATAATAAATCTTGCGTCATTGGTCTTGTCACCACATTATTGCTTAATTTATTCGGAAACTCGCTCGCTATTTCTTGCAATTGCGAAGAAGTGAATTGGATGCTGCTGTTTTTCCCGATAAACAGCTGCTTTTCGGCATCATATTGCAAAAGCACCCGCTCCTGTAAATTGTCATCATAATAAAATAAATTAACTGGATTTTCGCTCATTTCAATTACAAGAGAATATCCGCGATTCTTCACCATTTCCTGCTGTTCCATTACACTGGCAGCAATTTTTTGAAACTGGCTGATTTGCTTCAGAAAAATTTCCTTTTCCAACAAGCGTATATCTTTATCCCCAGAGTCTACCAATAATAACCCATATTGCTGAAATAAGCGCATCGTTAAATGGCTAAACAAATCAACAAATGTGGTGCTTTGATCAGCAGATTCTTTTAATAACCGCAGCAATGGCTGGGTGTATTCTGTTTCGCCAAAACTTTCCACCACTTCTTCCATCCATTTTTTACAGATCTCTTGATTTAATGGAATATCAGAAGCCATTTTCTTTTCCAGCACTTTTTCTGGATACACTGTTTTTTGCATTTTTTCTTTTCCAGGCGTATAAATATGATTTATTTCTAAATAATCATGATCTTCTCCAGCTATCCAAAATACTGGAACAACTGGAATGCCCAGCTCTTTTTCCTTTTGCTCCGCAAGCAAGATAATGCTGATGACTTTATGAATGGAATACAGCGGCCCTGTCAACATCCCTGCCTGCTGGCCTCCAATTACCACTACACTGTTTTCTTTCCGGAGCTTGCTGATGGATTCCAAAACAGCAGGAGATAAAGAAAATTTCTTCATATATTTCTGGATATAATCTGCTACCTCACTACGCATAAATTGTCTAGACTGCAATTCTTTTATTCGCTCTTTATAGCTGGCCTCTTCCAAAAATGAATAATGAAAAAAATCCATTACTTCTTTGGACTGCGCTAAATAATCTGTCACAAACGGATTCCCTGATTGCAACGAGAGATTCAACATCTCCATTTATGTACTCCCTTTCTTCTATGCAAAATTTTTCAGTTGTTTTCCATCATTAAAAACTTTTGTAAAGGAACCTTCCCATTATCAACAATTCCTGCTTGACTGGCTTTCTTTTTAATAGTCACACTACTACAAAATTTTATCCTTATTTACATCATTATGAGTATATCATTGTCTAAAATAAAAAGAAAAAAACTTTGCTTGCCTTTTCAAAAAATTAGCGATGCTTCAGATAAGTTTCTACCCACCTACTAGATTTCTTGTTTTCGCTTATCCCGCTTTTAAAAACAATGTATGTATAAGCTAAATGGACCTTATTATGTAATAAATGACGCCATATGTACTGAAAATAATATGAATGCCGGCAAAAATAAGAAAACTTACCCGCAGAAATGTTCGAAACATTTTTTTATAATGGATTTCCTGTTGATTTACTCTCCAATAGTAAATAACGGAACCTGCTCCTATTGCAGCAAGAGTTAAAAAGATATAGCCTAAAAAGGATTTTCCCCAAATAATCTGCATGATAAAATGTACCGAAACAATAAAAAAAAGAGTGCTGACATCTAACGCAATATGAACGGAAAATCGGTGTTTTTTTGTTATTAGTTTGCATATACTAAAGACAATCACATAACAAAAATAGGGAAATAATACAAAAAAACTAATAACAGATGCAATAAAGGATAACAATCACCCTCCTCCTTTCTAACGGGACTCTTTTCCTTTCACCATATAATAATAAGCCTCGGTCAGCCTTGCAGACGTTTTTTGTTCCGCTGCTTTTTGCAGCAGGTATCCTAAAATGCTGTCCACTTCTGTCAGTCTGTTTTCTTCTATATCCTTCAGCATAGAGGATCTATTATTGGCTGTGTTTTTGATCACCTTTACACAATAGGCGAAATATTCATTTTTTTCTGTTTCGTTCAGCTCCAAAATAGCCGCTATCTCCTCCATAAAAGCCGTCATCAGCTTATAAAAATAGGCATTTTCAAGCAGCGCTCCATTTTTTATTCCCAAGATGCTCGTCAACGGATTTACCAAACTATTCACAACTAATTTTTTTTGCATAACAGCAAAATAATCTTTTTCTTCTTGCATAATAAAAGCATGGCTGCTGTTTTTCACAAGAGTCGGCACAAAAGCATTTATCGGATAAAGAGCAGCAAGCTTTACAGAGCCAATGCCCAAATGCTCGACAGTGTAATCATTTATTTTTACAGCACCATGCTCTACAATACCCACCATGATTTGGGTCGTTTTCAAGTTTTTTAGTGCCTGCAAATGACTCATTCCGTTTTGCATAAATACAAAACCATTGTTTTTTGTCGCATACGCATTTATTTTTTCATAAATGGCTGCTAGATGATACTGCTTCACTGTTATAAAAGTAAGCTCTTCCTTTGCCTGCCAATCTTGAAACAAAGCAATATTTAGATGCTTATATTCTTGTTGATCTCCTCTTTTATAGCATAGCCCTTTATCAGATAGTTGCTGCAGTTGTTTTTTGCTTCGCACATAAATGGTCACTTCATAGTTTTCTTCTAAAAAATAAGCTGTAAGCAAACCAATTGCCCCACCGCCAATAATTGCTATTTTCATCTTAAACTCCCTTGATAATATCTTTCGCTATTTTGTTCCTCTTTCCATCTTACCATTAATTTTTAAAATTGTTTATCTGTTTCACTAGATATCATAAGATCGTTTTTTAGAAAACTTGCCGGAGCAGAAGGATTGCAGACTTGGCACAGCATAATCGCAATCATTAAATTCTCTTATCACAGAATTTAATGATTAAATATTAAAAGAATTTCAGCTATTTACCAAAGTAACCGCATTCTATATTTGAATTCCATAAGAGAAGCACCGAAGAAAGAGGGGAAAATTCTTATACATTTTTCTGCGAGGAGCTAGAAGGAAAGTAGTCCGTTTTCTCTTTTTGGCAAAAAGGCCAAAACATTGTTTATCTCTTTTTCTATTAATTATTGATTATGCGAAGGAATTTTGCACGATTGCATCTTAGGCTACGACTTTTATCCCTTCGCATCTATTGGCTCTTAAATTTTCTGCTGCTTATCTTCCTCTTTTAATGCAACCATATTTCTCGCTTTTTCCATTAATTCTATAAGTGCTTTATAAGCATCCTCAATGGAGCTTAGTTCACGCTGCAGCTTTTCATTTTCAACTGTTAATTTTGTTATTTTTTCTTCTAATGCTTGCTGTTTCTTCTCATAGGCACCATTATTCAACTCGGCATTTTCCCATTTTGCAGCATTATGATGCATTTCTTTTAAATATAGAAGAATCTCGTCAAACTCTTTTGATGGAGCATTTGCTTTTGGCTCTTTCAGCTGTTCTTGAGATAATAGTTCTTTTTCTTCTTCCCCTAGCAGCACGGTTGCTTTTTTATGCAATTTTCGCTGCTTTTTTGCTAGTTCAATTCCTGATTTATATTGTTTTCTAACATATGAATTCCAGCGAAACCCACAAGCAGCACTTGTTCTTGAAAGCAGCTTCCCCACTTCTTCAAATGCTTGAAGCTGTGTTCCGCCTTCCCTTATAAGGCGTAATACTACCTCAGCTAGTAGTATATCTTCATCTTTTGACCAGGCATCTTGTCTTGTTGTTGTCATTCGTCTTTTCCTCCCTAGTGTTTTTTATTCATACATATGCATCTACTAGAAAAGATAGACTTAATCATGGCTGATTAACAAAAAAAAAATTAAAATAATCCTTCTCTTTTTGATTTTGTATAGCTTTTCAATAGCATTTTTATGTAGACAAGAAGCTAGTTTTCTATTTCTTTTTCTCTACAATGTTTGCACTAGTTCCTCCAGCTCGTTTTCTGTGAAAACCTGTATTCCCTTCTTTTGCAATAATGCCGTTGTTACTCCGACTCCCTTTATCCTTTTATTTCGAAATTCTCCATTATAAATCATCCTGCTTCCGCAAGAAGGGCTATTTTCTTTTAATACTACAATAGAAGCTTGAAGCTCGGAGACTATCTCCCATGTTTTATAGGCACCTTTAATATAAAGGCCTGTCACTTCTTTGCCGCCCTTTTCCATTACTTTGGCATTGCCTTCTAATACATCATATCCATCTCCCCCAATAACTTCTGCAGGTTCCCTCGGGATCTGAAATCCACCAAGCAGCTCTGGACAAACCGCTACTGCCTTTTTCTCTTGGATAAGCTGCTGAATTTTCGTGTGCAAACAATGTGTTCCATTATATCTAACTTCCATTCCAGCTAAACAGGAGCTTACAACAATCATGGTTTATTTCTCCTTTTATTTTAATTGCAGCATTAGAAGAAGCAGCCGCATGTATGGCAAGCGTACACGAAAAAAAACACAAGAACAATAAGTTCTTGTGTTTTTTCCAACAAAAAGATAATTAGTTGCTTACAACTTCTTTACCTTTGTATGTTCCGCAAGCGCTACAAACGCGGTGAGCAAGTTTCATTTCACCACAGTTAGGGCATTCTACCATACCAGGCACTTGTAATTTAAAATGTGTACGACGTTTTCTTTTTGCAGTTTTAGATGTTCTTCTAAAAGGTACAGCCATTCTTCCCACCTCCTTAAAGAGTATTAAGAAAGTAATGAGAGCAGATTACTCTATTCCCAAATGTTTCTTTTGTTCTGCCAACGAATAATCGGGCGTTATTTACTTGTTTTCAAAAAACTTAGCAAGCTCAGCAAGACGGGGATCAATTTTATCCTGTTTATCTTGCTCTTGAATCACTTCCCAATCATGACCAGATTGAGGAGCACCTTCTTCTTTGCTATCTTCACAGAAAACTTGCATAGGCACTTCAAGCAAAAGGATTTCTTCTATGACTGGCATTAAGTCAATCACATCGCCATTTACTTGATGAACTTCCTCTACATCTGTTTCATATTCGGAAACCTTTAAGAGAAAAGTTTCTGTTGTTTCAACATTAATTGGATAATCCACGTCTACTAAAGTACGAGAGCAAGGCAATACTAAAGACCCTTTGATTTGCAAATGAAAAGTCACTTTTGTTGAATCAATATCTGCACGACCTTGTATATGGATCGGCGACACCTTTCTAATTGATGGGTCGACTTTTTTTATACTGTCTGCATTTACTGTTTCATCAATTGGATATCCCTTACTTCGATATTTTTGTAACTGGCTTAACGTCCATTTCATATATATATCACCCCAAGGCAACAAAGGTAATTATAGCTTTCATATAATTATTTGTCAATATTTTTTCTTTACAGTCTAAATGTTAGTTTTTTAAGCTTTAGATCCCGTAAATTTCCCTGTTATCTTTCGTATGGACAGGAAATTCACGCATTTTCCTCTAGCAGCTTGTTCATGCATTTCTTGCAGGAGCTCTTATAACTGACCTTTTAGCTTTAAGTATATTCTTATCTATTTTACCCATAATGCAAAGAATTGCAAGTCTGCTGTTTTTTCAGCTTTTTTTATTGGACAATAATTAGTATATTCCGTCTCTATCCATCATTCTCCAAATAGTCAACTTACTAAACTAGCTTCTTTTCTAGAGTTCCTGTATTCTATTTTTAGCAGATTTGCCTATCTTTAACCAGTTTTATCCTTAAACTATTGGCAATCTGTCTACAATAATAATACTAAAAGAGAAAAAGCAGTATTTAGCAAAGGAGAATGTACATGAAAGCTGTTGGTGTCATTGTCGAATACAATCCACTACATAACGGACATTTATATCATATACAAAAAGCAAAAGAATTAACAAATGCAGATATTGTCATCGCAGTCATGAGCGGCCCTTTCCTTCAAAGAGGAGAACCAGCTGTTGTGTCCAAATGGCATCGAGCAGCCATGGCTTTGGAGCATGGTATCGACCTTATTATTGAACTGCCCTATATGTTTGCTGTACAGCATGCTGAAATATTTGCATATGGAGCCGTGACCCTCCTTGATAGCCTTAGATGCGACTATATATGCTTTGGAAGCGAATCAGGCAATATTCAATTATTTAACGATGCCTATTCTCTTCTTGAAGACAATAAACTAAACTACAATCAAGCAGTAAAAGCTTTTATGGAAGAGGGGAACAGCTATCCAAAGTCTGCATCCCTGGCATTTTTGCAGCTTTCAAAAGGCAAAACAGCCATGCTAGATTTAAGCAAGCCAAATAATATGCTTGGCTTTCAATATATAAAAGCAGCCCATTTAAACAAGCTCGCTGTCAAATTAGTCACAATCGCCCGTAAAGACGCCAATTATCATGATACAGATTTCTCCTCCGAAACTATTGCAAGTGCTACTAGTATTCGTAAAAAGCTTTTTGATGCAGAAGATGGAAGAGAAGCTATCAAACCATATATTCCGGCATATACAAATACTCTGCTCCAATCATTCCAAATGGAATATGGCAGGTATATGCAATGGGAAAACTATTGGCCCTATTTAAAATTCCGCTTGCTGCAAGCATCCGCTGCCGAATTGTCTGGCATATACGAAGTGGAGGAAGGATTAGAGCATCGCTTGCTCGCAAAGGCGGACAAAGCAGATTCCTTGCATCATTTTTTAACATTAGTAAAAACAAAACGATATACTTGGACAAGATTACAGCGCATTTGCACACATATCTTAACAAATACAAAAAAAACAGATATAAAGAAGATGTCAGAACCAACTTATATCCGCTTGTTAGGAAGCACCAAAACTGGCAGGCTTTATTTAAAAGAAAAGAAAAAAACCTTTTCGCTTCCAGTGATAAGCAAATTATCCAGCTTTCATAATGAACAAATTGATTTGGATATTAAGGCGGCGGCCATCTATTCATTAGGCGCTCCCCTTTCTTTTCAGCAAAATTTAGCAAAATTAGAATACAGCCAGCCGCCGATTATGAAGTAAAAAACAGTTGATGTTCTCTTGTTTAACAAGCAATAAGCCCCTCGTCCTGCTTCTTCATTCAGGATCTGGGGCTCTTCTATGGCTATTTTTTTCTTCCCAGTCTTTTATCATTTTTTTTATATGCTTCATCTGTTTTTTTGTTTCTTCTTCGCCAAATTCAATGATTTTTTCCAAATTGGTAAATGCTTTGCTGTTAAACATCTCTACAGGTGGGCGAATCATACAATCACTTGCTATTTCTCGACTATTGACCAATTCCATTTGAATAATGTCAAGACTTCTCATAATCACATCATAAATGGAGTTGATTTCTGCTGTAATATTTACATTTGCTACATCTACCGCAATAATTAAATCCGCTCCCATTTCTCTAACAACCGAAACAGGGACACGGTCTATCACGCCGCCATCTACAAGCAGGCGACCATCAATTTTTTCAGGAATAAAAATTCCTGGAATGGAAATGCTTGCTCGAACTGCTTCTGCAATTGGACCTTTTGAAAAGACCACCTTTTCCCCTGATAATAAATCTGTCGCAACAATTGAAACAGGGATATCCAATTCTTCTATATTTTTGCCAAATGTAAATAAACGAATCATTTCCTTGACTTTATTGCCAGCAATAAAACCCATTTTCGGCACCGTAAAATCTAAAAAATATTTCCGTTTAAAAAACTTGGATAAATCGTATAATCGTTCAATGTCCAATCCTGCTCCATAAAGTGCTGCTACAATGGCCCCAATACTGCTTCCGGCAATAAAATCTATTGGTATATTCTCTTCTTTTAATGCTTTTATGACACCAATATGAGCAAAGCCTCTTGCACCGCCCGATCCTAATGCTAATCCTATTTTTGGAGGCTCCATCATTTCCTCCCCTCCATTTTCTGTTAAGATAGTCAGCTCTATGCTATTGCAAACACCTCAGGATGCACCAATCATTTTTCCTCTTCTTATTTTAAAAGCATCTTTGCATATCAATCTTATGGTCTTTTTTTTTCAGTTATGAGTATATTGAATGATAAGGAGATAAATAGGACAAGGACAAAAAAGAAACTGTAAAAATAAGCAGATGTATGTATTTCCTGCTGCTTTTATTAATCACTATATTACGTTTATTTTGTTCTTTTTGACACTATTTATAAAAGTATTTTTATTAAAAGGGAGGGGTCCTTGTTTGTACCGTGCAAAAGTAAAAACGATTATATTGGCCTTGTCGGCATCTCTCCTGGCATTTGCCCTGATAGCTTTTCCTGCTATCGCGGTAGATGCGTCAAAAAGCGGTCTTAATACTTGGTGGACGATCGTGTTTCCATCCTTGCTCCCATTTTTGATTCTTTCTGAAGTATTAATTGGATTTGGGGTTGTCCGTTTTTTAGGCGTATTATTAGAACCCATCATGCGTCCTCTTTTTCGAGTGCCAGGAGTCGGGGGGTTTGTCTGGGCGATGGGAATGGTGTCTGGATTTCCAACAGGAGCAAAATTAACAGCGAGGCTGAGAGAGGAAAAGCAGTTAACTAAAATAGAAGCAGAAAGGCTCGCTTCCTTTTCTAACGCCTCTAACCCCATGTTTATTATCGGCGCCGTATCAGCTGCCTTTTTTCATAATCCTAAATTAGGTTTTCTGCTGGCATTCTCCCACTATTTGGCCAATTTTACGGTTGGCCTTTGCATGCGGTTTTATGGAAGTAAAGATGAAAAAAAACAGGCCGAAAAAATTATCAGACCTTCTTTGCGCAGAGCATTACGGGAACTGCATTATACTCGCCTGAAGGATGAGCGCCCTATAGGAAAGCTTCTTGGCGATGCAGTCAGTTCTTCTATTCAGTCTCTCCTTATGGTCGGTGGATTTATTATTCTTTTTTCTGTCATCAATCGCCTATTATTCCATCTACATATCACATCTTTTTTTGCTCAATTTCTTCAATCCTTTTTTCAGCTCTTTCAGTTTTCCGGCGATTTAAGCATTCCTTTTATTGCAGGAATTTTCGAAATTACATTAGGCAGCAAACTAACAAGTGATGCGGAGTCGGCCACACTGATGCATCAGGCCATTATCACAAGTTTTATTCTGGGCTTTAGCGGCTTAAGCGTACAGGCCCAAGTAGCCAGCATCCTTGCCCAAACAGATATCCGCTTTAAACCATTTTTCTTTGCACGAATTTTGCAAGCATTCTTTGCCTGTTTCTATACCTTTTTTGCCTGGGACTTTTTCATTAAGCATTTTTCCATTTCCGAACAGCCAGCAATGGCAATGCCAGATGCATTAGAAAGCTCCTATACTTTTATACAAGCAGCTTTTGAAAAACTGGCATCTGCCGGTCCTGTATTCACCATTAGTTGTTTGCTCCTTTACTGCTTTCTATTACTGGGTCGTTTGAAAAATAAACCAGTATAAAGTGAAATTAATAATCAGCGAGGCTTTTGCAAGTGATAAAATGAGTCCACTAAAAACAGAAACAGCCTCCATATCAGCCTTTCTCAAATTAAAAGGGACATCCACTATTTTTCTATTGGATGTCCCTTTTTATGTATGGTTATCTTTGGTGTAACTCCTGATATTTTTTTGTTAGCGCCTCTTCTACTACTTTCGGAACTAATTCAGATATATCACCATTATATTTGCTTACTTCTTTGACAATGCTGGAGCTTAAAAAAGAGTATTGATTATTTGTCATCACAAAAAAGGTTTCAATCTCCTCGCTTAATACACGGTTCATCGAGGTAATCTGCATTTCATATTCAAAATCAGAAACCGCTCGCAAGCCGCGGATAATGGCATTGGCATGAATGCTTTTCGCATAGTCAATCAATAATCCTTCATAAGAGCTGACCGCTACATTTGGAATATCCTTTGTCACTTCTTTAATTAGCGCAAGTCTTTCTTCTACTGTAAAAAAAGGCTTCTTGCTTGAATTATTCAAAACACAAATAGATACTTGATCAAATACTTTTGCGCCTCTTTTAATAATATCGAGATGACCATATGTAATAGGGTCGAAACTTCCGGGACATACTGCAATACTAGCCATATCTTATTCCTCCACCCAAGATGTAAAATGATAAATAGAAACAGCAATAATTCCATACTTTTCATATTTTACTTGTTCTAGACGGCCAACTGTTTTAGGCAGCACCACATCAGAGCTATGCTCGCAAACAATAATTCCACCTTTTTTCAACAAATGCTCTTCCTCAATAGTCGAAAGCAGCCGTTCTAATTGCTGAAGCTTATATGGAGGGTCCAAAAAAATATAATCAAAGCTGCGCTCCCTTTTAATAAGGGCTTTTATGGCTCTATTCGCATCATTTCGGTATATTTCTGCTTTATCTTCCAATTTGCATGCAGCAAGATTATCTTTTACTGTCGTGATGGCTTTTCCCTCGCGATCGACAAATACTACCCTTTCCAATCCTCTGCTTAAGCCTTCAATTCCAAGCCCGCCACTGCCTGCAAATAGATCTAGGCCAATGCCTCCATTAAAATAAGGACCAATCATATTAAAGATTGCTTCTTTCACTTTATCCGTTGTAGGTCTAGTAGAATTTCCTGGGACTGCTTTTAACGGAATTCCTTTATTTTCTCCAGAAACTACTCTCATTGTAATCACCACTATTAGTTTAATAAATGGAAATATTATCTGTATAAACAAATGAATTTGCAGGTTAAAATAGACTATTGTTTATGAATTTTGCTAATTAAAAAAGAATTCATTTATTAATAAAACCTGCCCCAAATGCTTTATTATTCCATTTTGTCCTTCCCTATCCTACCATAAACATAGAATACAGCCAACATTCTTTCCATTTTCGAACATATTTCCGTTATCAACGATCAAGGTTGTGGCTTGCATCAACTTTGAACTATCGCGATATTTTCCAGAACTCTGCATAAAAAATTTTTTCTATGTATAAGAATCCTTCGATTGGCAATACTGTAATCAACAGCATCTAATAAGAGGATGTTGTTGCCAACCGCGGAGAAGACTTACGTTTCCCCATAAGTTCTTCCTCCGGTTTCTCCTCTCCCTTTACCTTCTTTCCTTTTTTGAAGGATATAGAAGGAGCCTGCAAGCTGATTAGCTTGCAGGTTTTTTTGTGCATAAAGCAAAGCTTCAAACAGACTTTTTAAAGGCCAGTTTCCCCCCACCTAGATTTCTCACTTAGATGAAGGTCAAAAGCCTATTAAATAGTGATAAAAAACAAAAAACCAAGGATTTATGCCTTGGTTTTATATGCCCATTTTATAATCATATTCTTTTGCTTTATCTGGTTTAGAATTTTCAAATTCCATTTTTAAATAAGGCTTATAAGATAGCTCTACTTTTTTCACATAAGAATAGGCGCTGATTTTTGCCATCAACTGTTCCACATCCTCTTGATTTGTATAGATAACCATATATTTTAATCTTTTAGATACATAGTGAACATTTCCAAATCTTCTTAATGTTTTTGCTTGCTTTAATGAATATAGCCAAACAATAATCCCTTGCCTTTGCCCCAACATATGATATCTCCTTCATATATTCCATATTTTTCATTTTTTATTATTTTATTTATGTATTAATTTTTCATTCCCTGCTGTCTTTTGCCGTTTTGTTGTGCCTCCATCTTATAAAAGCAAAGGCTTGTTGATTTTGCTGCTGGAACTTAAAGTTTCCAGCCTCTTCCGCAATTAGGCAACAAGCAGCCAACGCCTAGAAGCACAGCCAAATTAAGATATAAAAAATGGCGGCGATAGCTTTATATATATGCTTTCGCCACCCTTTATTTTAGGCAGAACAACCGCAACTGCCGCCGCTACCGCATCCTCCAGAACTACAGCCAGAACCTTCATCAAAAAATGGATTGCCTGTCGGAACTTTTACATATTCCGATACAGATCTTCCTATCATGACGCTTATTTCATCAAGAAGCTTTTGCAGATTATTTTCTGCCACTCTAAATGCAGCTACATGACGGTCAATATCCATTTCTCTTTTTAGCACTCGAATATCCATCATGATCTTTTTATATTCAGGATGGTATTTGCCAAATCGCTGAACTTCTTCATAAAGTTCCTTCATTTGATTAAAACGAAGAATTTTTTGCTGCGTTTCTTTGTTTGTATTTAAATTGGACAAACAAATACGATATTGTTCTGCGACATCTGATTCTGCAATCATTTCAGCAATTGCCTCTGCTTCTTCTTGAATAAGAAATATTTCAGTTGTAGCAAGCACGTATTCGCTCACCTCCAACTATATTTTACTTGAAATGGCAAAGAAAGAAAAGGCTTGAGTTTTTAAATCCTCATTATTTGATCGTCACCGTAAATTCTTTGCTTAAATGATATGGCTTATTAGAAGCATTTACCGCTTCTACCGCCAATGTATGTTTGCCTGGGCTCAAGTCTCTGACCACAAATGCGGCAGAATGATGCTCACTTGCTAAATTTCCATCTATCTTCAACAACAGCTTTGCCTGCTTTTTTTTGCTATTCTCCCGAAAGGACAAGGAATTTAATTGGCATTCAATAAAAACAGATCGATTTCTGACAACATGATGCACCACTATTTCCTGTGAATGGAGAGAATTTGCTGATGCTTGTACCACAGGAGAAAAAGACTGGACATTTACTTTGGACTCTTTTTCAGGCTTTACATCTTTATCGGGAATATCATGACTGCAGGCAGTAAAAAGAAGCAATACAGGGATACTATTTAATAACAGTTTTTTCAAATAAGAACACTCCTGGACATTTCATTTTTTGTTAGTATTCTCTGCAGTACTCCTTTTTACTCTTTTCTATAAAATTTCTTTTGATACCCAAAACAGGAGTTTCCCAAATCTACATGTTTACGATTGCGCATTCATCGCTTGAAACATACTGACCATCATGGAAGCCATTTGTACACCATTTGAAAATTTTGCAACATGGTCAGGAATGGTTTTTTTATAATAATGCAACGAAGCAATTTCAAATGCTTCAAGCTCATTAGGATTGCGGTTTAATTCGCGATACCATTGGGGCTGTTCGCGAATAAATTTCTGCAATTCCGGATTTTGGGAAATATACTCTTTAATTGCTGCTCGCATTTATTTTACACATCCTTAATCCTGACGAAATGAAAATGGTCCTTGAGGCTTTTGCTCTCCACTCGTTTTAGTGGAACCTTTAGCAGTATTGCCAGTGCCAGAGGAGAATTGAGAAATCACTCCCTGAATGGTTCCTAATGCTTGATTTAAATTAGCAATATATCCTTGCAGCTGATTTTGGTCCATATTTTTTAGCGAATCCATAACGGTGGACATCCATACTGATTTGCTGGAATTAGCATTTGTTGTCGACTTTTCCTCCCTTTCTATCGGTTCCGTCCGATAGCTGTCCCAGCGGGCATCTTCTTCTCCCAACAAATACCACTCTTCAAACAGCTCTTGCCAATTTGATTTGCCGCTGCGCACTTCTTGGATAATTTTTGGGTTGGCTTTTACGAACGTTTTAAATTGTTCTACGGACGGATGAAGTTTTTTATTTGTCATACTGTTTCACCTCTATCGTGTACATCTGCCTATATTAACATATGAATATCTCCTGTAAATGTGTATAGATTTTTTCCTTTCTAACAGAAATGGCAATACCATTTAAACATCGTCTTAGTTCTTCTCCCAATACACCACTTTAATCGCTGCCATATAAAAAGCTGTTCAATGATAGCAATCTTCTAAAAGATATTGCTCCTTGAACAGCTTCACCATTTTTCTATAAAATTTTGTGTGTAATATTTTTTGTAGACTCCGACACCTAAATGAGTAAATTCCTTATTCAGAAGACTCTCCCTGTGCCCTTTGCTGTTTAGCCAGCCTTCCATCACAGCCGCAGCATCTAAATAGCCTGCCGCAATGTTTTCGCCTGCTGTTTTATAGACTATTTCTCCCTTTTTCAAACGCTGCTCCAAGTCCCCGTACTTTTTGGAAGTATGCGAAAAAGATTTCGTCTCAAACATATCTATACTATGTCCAAGAGCTACCTTGGCCGTAGCCTTATCCCAAATGACTGGGTCTAGATCAAATCTATTTCGGATTACATTTGTTATATCCAAGATTTGCCTCTCGTTTCCTTTTTCGATTTCTTCATTATTCCTTTTTTCATTTGCAGCTGTTTCCACTAGCTCTCCGCGATAAACCAATTCAAACGGGCGCAGCTGCAGCAAGGTTTTGGCATCCATATAACGAATGCTTGATAACGTTCCTGTAAACTTGTCAAAATATAATTGAGCATAAAAATCGCCAATGCGTATTAATGGCCGATTATTGACTTCATCTTCCGACAGCTCAAATCGATAGGATGAAGAATCATATTGGAAGCTAATGTTTGTTTCAATCGGGGTGCTCGCAAATATGTCTCCTACTTCTTGCCCGATTTTATATGGAGCAATGTTCACATTCTCCCCTATCGCAAAAATAGTAACTACTTTATTTTGGTAAATGCCAGCCTGAAAATATGTTGTTTCCTTGTTATTGTATATCCACCAGTCATAATCATAAGAACTGGCGTCTACTCTAGTTGGTTTTCCATATTTCTCTTCTAATGCAGCACTGCTTTTACCAATTAATGCGGCTAATCCTTTTTTAGGAACTGGAATACTTTCTGCTGTATCTGCTGCATTTTTGATGCTGTCATTTTCTTTTGCTTGATTGCTTCCATCTTCCACCAGCACACCTGGACTGCCATTTTTATCTGTAATATTTAAATAAAATCCAATTGCTATCAATATAGAAATAATAGTCAATATCCTAATTATAGTTTTCAGAGGTGCACATCCTCTCTAACATTATTTCTATCATTATACGCCAATTACTATCTATTCCATAAACAATTTGCTATTCTTTAGAATCCTAATATTGCTTTTATAACAGATGTTGTTTCACCGCCATGATAGAAAACATATAATAATAAATATACCATAACTCCAGTTATCGCCGTACAAAACCAGACAATACTAGTAACAGGTCCCAATCTGCGGTGAAATGCATAATTCTTTTTATAGCCTGTTACAAGCATCATAATTCCCATTACAGCCCCAATTGTTGCAAGCGTAATATGGAAGATAAGAAAAATCGTATAGTAGATTTTGACCGTATCTGGACCGCCAAAAGATGTATTGCCAATAAATATGGTTCTAGATGCGTAAATAATAAAAAAGATGACCGCAAAAACAGCAGCAAACAGCATTACTTTTTGATGGGCTGCTATTTTTCTCTTTAAAATTAGATTCCATCCTATCGCTACAAAAATAGCGCTAAGCACAATGAAGGCTGTGCTGATTGTCGGAAGAATCGGCAATGAATATTCCATATACATATTACCTCTTTCTCATCTCATAATAAGTACAGCAAAAAAAGAAAGCGACACCTGCTGATGCTAAAAGCAGACAAAATCCTCACTGGACTTATGCTCAGAGCAATATGACAAGCCTTCTCATTTTTTATCAGTCTATTCCCTTCACCAAACCGCTTGGCTTTAAGGCAAATTAAAAACGCTGATCCCTTCTATGCCTCTAGCTCTAGTCTCCTACACGCAAAATAGGACGATCTAACAAAGGACCAGCTTCTCTCCTTTAATAAAAGACTATTTATTAAGCCTTTCCTTATATTAAGGTTACAATTACCATCGCCACAAATAAAATCGTCATGTACTGAAGAGAATAAACAAACATAGCGGTTGCCCATTTCAGCTCGTCCTTTTTTCTGCTTGCATATATTCCAGTTATCACCCAGCCGATATTTAAAAGTGTAGCTAAAATTAAAAATGGCACACCCAATGAGGTTAATAAAAATGGCAGGGGAAATAACGCAATTACCCATGCATACGTATGTTTTTTAGTTACCTGAAACCCTTTTACAACTGGCAGCATCGGAATGCCAGCAGCTCTATATTCTTCCACTCTTCTAATCGCTAGTGCATAAAAATGAGGAGGCTGCCAAAAAAACATTATTAAAAATAAACTCCAGGCCATTATATCCAGACTTGGATCCACTGCTGCCCAGCCAATCAACGGGGGCACTGCACCAGAAAAGCTGCCGATAACCGTATTAGAGACTAGCTTGCGTTTAGACCACATCGTATACACCACAACATAGCTAAAAGCGCCAATTAAAGCAATTACTGTTGCTGTAATAGTCGTCATTAACAGAATTAACGTTCCAAGTCCAATAAAACCGAATCCTAAAAATGCTACTTTTTTGGGAGTCACTTTTCCTGTAACCGTCGGTCTTCCCTTTGTCCGTTCCATTAATGGATCAATATCACGGTCAATATAATTATTTAACGCACATGAACCTGCAATAATCAAGGCAGATCCAACTAAGGTATACAAAATAGTATCAATATTTAATAAAAATCTTTCTCCAGAAAAATGGATTGCTAACCAAATTCCTGTAAAAATAGTGATTAAATTTGAATTGACAATGCCCATCTTGATTAATGCAAAAAAATCTTTCCGTGCAGATGTTTTTTCTAGTGTTCCTTCTCCTTGAGCTCCTGTATAAGCTCTAGAATTAGCCATATATTTTTTCCTCCCTTTATATAAAAACAGGCACTTATCCAATTTTTGTCGTATTTATATGATTGTGCCAGTTTTCACAATTAACAATATTACCATATTAAAAATAAGCCCTTCTGTAATTAAACCATATTTTTCGATAATTTTCTGCAACTTTTTACAAAAATTTATCTTAAGATCTCTTTCATTCTAATCGGCTCATTTCTCTATATTGGCATGTTTAACGTTTTCTTTTCACATTCTATTATATCGGTTTTTAAACTGACCGCCAAACAGATTCACCTTTTTGGGTAATTGTTACAGTGATCTGCTGCTTAAAAATGGATTGCACATAAAAAAAGGAGATCAAACATCTCCTTTTTTTATGTGCCGCTTTTTTATCATCTTCTGTTTTGCACAAAGCTGTTTTTAGCATGCGGAAGTATATCTGCACCCACCTGCTCTCCTTTATTCTTATAAGTCTTTTCGTATTTTACAAACATCGAAACATTCACAAGTATTCCCATGCTGATAGCCAATTGCACTAAAGAGGAACCACCATAGCTGACAAACGGCAGCGGAACCCCTGTTAATGGAATGACGCCAGATACCCCGCCAATATTAATAAATGACTGGATACCGATCATTCCTGAAATGCCAATTGCAAGAAGACTGCCAAAAGGATCTTTGCAGCGCAACCCTATGTATATCCCCCTAAGGACAATATAGCTTAAACATAGAATCACAAATCCTACTCCAAAAATTCCGAGTTCTTCTGCAATAACGGCCATAATAAAATCGGTATGCCCATCTGTTAAATAGCCTAGCTTCTGCACGCCTTGCCCCAAACCTAGTCCTTTAAGTCCTCCACTGCCAATTGCAATGAGAGAATTGCTCATTTGATAGCCGGAGCCAGATTCATCGGCAAATGGGGAATGGAAAAACACTAAAAATCTATCTATTTTTTTTTGCGTAAAAATTTTTCCGCCAAGCAGCAAAAGCACTGGAACAGCACCTATAAGCCCAAGCAATGCCAGCCTTAAAAGGTTGCGCAAATTCATGCCGGAACATAAAATAATGATTCCGCCAATCAAAAAAATAATGGCCGCTGTCCCAAAGTCAGGTTGGCCTGCAACAAGAGCACAAACTAAAAGCAAATATAAAATCGGCGGTGCAGCCCCTTTATTAAATTGGTTAATATAGGATTGTTTTTTGGCATATGCTGCGGCCAAATACACAATAACAGCCAATTTCACAAACTCTGAAGGCTGCAAACTAGAGTTCCCAAAATGATACCAGCTCTGCGCATTCCCGGCAGTATGGCCAAGCACAAAAATCCCCAAAAGCCCCACTAATGATCCTCCAACCATTGGAACTAGTATTTTTTTGCTTAATAATGCTTTATAGGGAAATATCGCTGCTGCAATAAAAACAAAACCTGCAACAAGCAAATTAATTATTTGCTTTTTATAATAAAATTCACTGCTGCCAAGATTATAGTATTGAACAGCACTTACCATGCTGGCACTATAAATCATAATCAACCCAAAAAGCGACAACATCACCATTGCTGCAACTAAAGAGTAATCATAGGATTTTATTATTTTTTTAAACATCAAACCGCTTCCCTTACTATTTCTAAGTTGTACTATACATTCGCTAAAATTTTCTTGTTTCCTGCCAAAAATGAAGATTAAAATATGTACGGCTGCTCTTTATTTCCCCCACTAAAAAAACTCAAACAACATAGTTTTGTTTGAGTTTGCTTTTTCATTTTCTTGTAGATGCTTCATGCAATGCAGAAAGTTCTTTTTCTAATTCATCTAAAATCTTTTTGCCGACATTTTCATCTACTAGACCAAGACGAGTAGCAAAATCTATCTCTTTGGATAAGCCAAACATTTGCGTATCCAGAACTTCTTCATATAAAGGACATTGTGGCATTGTTAAATTATCCATCTGTACTTTAATTAGCTTTAATATTTTGTCTGCATCTGCTTTTAATAGTGCATTTGCTTTTTCTTTATGATCAATAATCATATCAGAAGTCAATCTTATCCCCCCGTTTCCGAGCGATTATCCTATTTATAAAGTTTAAACTTATCATTAGAAAAATGCAAGAACAATCCTATTATAAAGTATGTTTTACTTTCTCGCTTCCATACTAGCATAACATTTAAGAGAAATTCTCCTTAAATCTTCATTTTCTATTGCGAAAATGAAGATAAAAAATGACAGATACATGCAAGATAGCTATACTTATTAAAGAAAGACTAAAAGTACATAAAAATGTAACCGCTTCTTTTTTAGTATGGAATAAAATTGCTATAAAAGAAGGGAAGGAGGAAAAAATGCAAGGCATTATACCAATTAAAGGCGCTGTTAACTTCCAAATTACCATTGATCCAAGTGTATGGATTTTTGATGATCGCAAGCAAACAGCAGAACAAGTTTTTAGCTTTACCCAAACACCCGATGAAATGGAAGAATACACAAAAGAAGTGTCCGCACATTGGGATAGAGAAATTGCAGAAGGAGCTGTTTTTCCTCCCACGTTAAAATCAGAGAAAAAATACAAAAAAGAGGAGCTGCTGTCGGGAACCTTTTTTATGCCCCTTGCTCCATTTATCCGCAATGCAGAACCTGCTGTATCCGCTAAAGCCATTCAAATTATTTCACAAGGAGAAACACATTCCTTTCCACTTTCCTCTTTAGAAGAGATGATGCTGTTATTTTGTGTAAATGGCAAACCATTAAAAATGGATGGCCCTGTTCATCTTTATTTTAAAAATAAAGAAACAAATCAACAGCCAATAAAATATGTAGAATCATTTATCATTGCCTAAAAGTATTCTTGTCAAGCTCTTCCATCAGCAAAACAATATGCCGATGGAAGAATTTTTCTTTTTTTAGCGGCGCTCCATTCGATTCACTGGACGATTAAGCCTGCACTACAGCAAATCTGCCGCCAGCTGCGCAAGGCCCGAGCGCTCTCCCTTCACAAGCTTTACATGTCCTGCTATCTGCTGATCTTTAAAACGTTCTACAACATAGGATAGACCGTTATTAAAAGCATCTAAATATGGATGGTCAATCTGCTCCGGGTCTCCCATTAGGACGATTTTGCTGCCGTCTCCAACCCTTGTTAAAATCGTTTTCACTTCATGTTTTGTTAAATTTTGCGCTTCATCAATAATGATAAATTGATCTGGTATGCTTCTTCCTCGAATATAGGTCAGCGCTTCTACTTCGATTGATCCCATCCCAGCAAGAATCGCCTCTAGTTCACCAGGTTTTTTGGTATTAAATAAATATTCAAGATTATCAAATATTGGCTGCATCCATGGTCTTAGCTTCTCTTCCTTTTCCCCAGGAAGATATCCTAAATCCTTCCCCATTGGCACAATCGGCCTTGCCACCAATAGCTTTTTATATTCTCCAAAATCTTCTGTCTGCATTAATCCGGATGCCAATGCCAATAATGTTTTCCCTGTACCTGCTTTGCCAATCAATGTTACTAGCGGCAGATCCTTTTTCAAAAGCAATTCAATTGCCATTGTCTGCTGTACATTTCGTGGTCGTATTCCCCAAATATGTTCATGGTCAAACACTAATTTTTTGATGAATTTTCGGGAGGAATCCACCATTGCCAATGCAGAAGAAGAAGATCCCAACACATCTTTTAAAATAAGGAATTCATTTGGATAATATGTTCCATTTCCTATTTCTGAAATAGGAAGTTTGCCTTTTTCATAAAATTTATTTAATAAATCTAAGGTTACTTGTACATCCGTAAAACCTGTATACAAGTGATCATTTTCCACTACTCGATCACTTAAAAAGTCCTCTGATATTAAACCAATTGCATCTGCTTTTACGCGAACCAATGTATCTTTGCTGACCAATACTACGGTTCGTCCATCTTTCTTTTTCTGTTCTTCTAAAGATAAATTTTTGGCGACCGCAAGAATGCGGTTATCATTTGTTTTCTCCACAAAAATCTCTTGCAGTTGATGGAAAGAGCGGTGATTCAATTCAATTCGTAATGTTCCGCCATTTTCTAATGGAATTTTTTCATGGAGCTTGCCTGATTCTCTCAGATTATCGATTAATCTAGATATTTGTCTTGCATTCCTCCCGATCTCGTCCATATAGCGTTTTTTGCTGTCTACTTCCTCGAGTACTACTGCGGGAATTACTACATCATTATCTTTAAATGAAAAGATGGAATATGGGTCTTGTAACAAGACATTCGTATCTAAAACGTATATTTTACTCAAACTGATGCCTCCTGCTCTACTGTCATATATTGCTTGCTATCCGCTTTACGGAAAGGAACCTTGGTTAAATATATGTTTTGCCGCATAAAGATAGAAGATATTTTGCACAATAAAGATAGAAAGTGTTAAAAAATGTGATGAATTATCTTTTTTTGGAGGTGTTTTCATGAAAAAAATTGCCTTAATCATGATCTTTATGCTGCTTAGTGGCTGTGCAAACAATGATAACAACAACAATGCGGCACAATCGAAGGAAGCAAATCCATATGTGAAAAATGTCAAAAACTCTACGATTGAAGCAGTCGATCAAAAATCCGGGCAAGATATCGCTAAACGTCTTGTATCTCTTGCCACAAGCATTCCAAATGTCAATGATGCAACAGCAGTGGTGCTGGGGCATTATGCAATTGTCGGGATTGATATTAAAGAAAATTTAGATCGCTCTGAAGTGGGGTCTATCAAATACTCCGTTGCGGAAAGCTTAAAAAACGATCCATATGGCGCATATGCCATGATAGTAGCAGACCCAGATGTAACTGCTAGAATTAAAGAAATTGCGGATGATATAAAAAAAGGTGAGCCAGTTCAAGGAATTTTTAATGAATTAGCTGATATTACAGGTAGAATCATGCCAGAAGTGCCTGCAGATATGATCAATCCTGACACAAAAACAAAAGTGAAGAATCCCGATGAAAAATTAAAGGACACAGAAGAACAGCAGCTAAAAAACGAACAAGATGAACAATCCAACAATCATCTGCGTGATTAAACTCGTTTTCTGCTGGTAATTATATTATAATACCTCTATCATGCAATTTGAAATTTTATGATTAGAGGTGCTCGGTTTGAAAGTAAAATGTGTGATATGCGATAAAATTGAAGATATTGATGAAAACTCATTTCAGGCAAAACGCCTGCGAAATAGACCTATTCATACGTACATGTGCAAAGACTGTGAAATGCGGATAACGAAAAATACCCAAAAACGTATAGACACCGGCAACTTCGTACTATACCGCAGCAAAACCACAGAAGACGATTGGTAAACAGAAATGCGAAAACGCCTGGCAGTGCCAAATAAAAAAGAAGCGGAACTTCCTTCGAAGTTCCGCTTCTTTTCTTTTAACTTATTCTGCAAGTTTTTTCTTTTTTGTTACACGTTCACGCTCTGATTTATTTAAAATCTTTTTGCGCAGACGAATAGATTCTGGTGTTACTTCACAATATTCGTCTTCATTTAAATATTCTAAAGACTCTTCCAATGTCATGATTCTTGGTTTTTTCATTGTTGCTGTTTGGTCTTTATTTGCAGAACGGATATTTGTTGCTTGTTTTACTTTTGTAATATTAACCGTAATATCATTTTCTCGAGTATGTTCCCCAACGATCATACCTTCGTAGATTTCTGTTCCAGCTTCTACAAAGATCGTACCGCGGTCTTCTACTTGCATAATGCCATAAGTAGATGATTTGCCTGATTCCATACTTACAAGCACACCTTGACGACGTCCGCCAACTTGTCCAGATGCCATTGGCTGATAGCTGTCAAATGTATGGTTGATGATACCATAACCACGAGTTAATGTTAAGAACTCTGTTGTATAACCAATCAATCCACGTGCAGGCACATTAAAGATTAAACGTACTTGACCATTGCCATTATTGATCATATCAAGCATTTCACCTTTACGAGCACCAATAGATTCCATTACAGAACCTGTATGTTCTTCTGGAACATCGATTTGTACGCGTTCCACTGGTTCACAACGCACTCCATCAATTGTTTTTACGATAACTTCTGGTTTGGATACTTGCAGTTCATATCCTTCACGACGCATGTTTTCAATAAGGATAGATAAGTGCAATTCTCCACGGCCAGATACAGTCCAAGCATCAGGAGAATCTGTATTTTCAACACGTAAGCTTACATCTGTTTCTAATTGTGCACGCAATCTTTCTTCAATTTTTCTTGAAGTCAGATATTTACCTTCTTTACCAGCAAATGGAGAGTTGTTAACTAAGAACGTCATTTGCAATGTAGGCTCATCAATGCGAAGTACTGGAAGTGCATCTTGATGATCAAAAGGACAAACTGTTTCCCCTACGTTAATGTCTTCCATTCCTGATACTGCGATTAAATCACCAGCATATGCTTCTTCAATTTCTTGTCTTTTTAGACCAAAGAAACCAAAGATCTTTGTAACACGGAATTGTTTTACTGTTCCGTCAAGCTTCATTAATGCTACTTGTTGTCCTACTTTCATTGTTCCGCGGAATACACGGCCAATCCCAATTCTGCCTACATAGTCATTGTAGTCAAGAAGAGATACTTGGAATTGCAATGGCTCATCGCGGTTATCAACTGGTGCTGGAATATGCTCCACAATTGCATCATATAATGATTGCATATTTTCATCTTGTTGCTCTGGATTTACACTTGCCGTACCGTTGATTGCAGATGCATAAATAACTGGGAACTCTAATTGCTCTTCTGTTGCATCTAATTCAATAAATAAATCGATTACTTCATCCACAACTTCCGCTGGGCGAGCAAAATCACGATCGATTTTATTTACAACAACGATTGGCGTTAATTTTTGCTCTAGTGCTTTTTTTAATACAAAGCGTGTTTGCGGCATGCAGCCTTCATATGCATCAACAACAAGCAATACGCCATCAACCATTTTCATAATACGTTCCACTTCGCCGCCGAAGTCAGCATGTCCTGGAGTATCCAAAATGTTGATACGTGTATCTTTATATTGAATCGCAGTATTTTTCGCTAAAATGGTAATACCGCGTTCTCTTTCTAAGTCATTTGAATCCATCGCACGTTCTTCCACATGTTCATTTGTGCGGAAAGTGCCAGACTGTTTCAAAAGTTGGTCAACCAATGTTGTTTTACCATGGTCAACGTGGGCAATAATAGCAATATTACGAAGATCTTCTCTAATTTTCAAAAATTTCACTCCTACCTAAATGGTCTATCTCATTTTTCATTATTTTAACATTATAACTGAGTCATTATACCATAGAATATACTAGAAACCTAAAAGGTTTTTCGTGTAAAATAAAAAAAGACAAGTTGTAAACGTTATTTTTACCATCTTTAACTAAATCTATTGAAAAAATAAAGGATGATACATATTGGATATAGAAACAGGCCCATTCTATTATTATAAAATATTCGCTGCTTCTGCCTTTATTGCGGGCGGAATTTGCATTGTAGAAAAAAATCCAAAAGGTGCCATTATTTGCTTTTTTTTATTTGCAATTATTGTAGCTCTTGCTGTTTATAAGAAAAAAAGAATCAAACATAAAAAAAGGCAGCTTAAAAATAGACTTTAGCTCCCCCTTCTCCCCTATAAAAAAGCAATAGCATGCCCTTACTCATTCTGCAGCTATTGCTTTTTTGTCCAATCACCATTTTCCGTTTTGCAAATATTTTTCCATAATTTCCTCGTGCACACCTGGCTTCCCAGCAAAAAAAGAATTTTGCGTCAATAAGTCTAATTTTTCATTGCGAAGAGAAGTCACCTTTCCTCCAAGTTCCTCCACCAGTACTTTTCCCGCTGCATAATCCCATGGAGAAAGTCTTAAAGTAATATAAGCATCCATTCTTCCTGATGCCACATAGGCAAGCTCTAAGCATGCAGAACCAAATGATCTGGTTCCTCTCGCATCTCTTGCAAGAGGTGCTAAAATATTTGGATCAATGCGCTTATTTTTTGTTACCCAAGTAGAATTTAAGCCGATGATTGCTTCTTCTACTGCCGTTTCTTTTAATGGAGCAAGGGGTGTATCATTCATATATGCGCCTTTTCCTTTGACAACATGATAAAGTTCATCAGCCACTACATCATAAATCAAACCAATTTTCCCTACCCCATCCTCATAGATGCCAATCGAAACAGCAAAGTCCCGCTGCATATGTACAAAATTCATCGTGCCATCAATAGGATCAATAATCCAGACTATTCCCTTTAAATCTTCAATCGAGGCACTAATCCCTTCTTCCCCTAAGATGCGGTGACTTGGATAGTGCTTATTGATCTGTTGAATAAGAAATGTTTCTGTCGCCTTGTCTACCTCTGTTACTAAATCATTTTTATTCGATTTTGTTTCAATTAACAGCGTTTTAGAAAAAGACTTTTTGATTCTTTCTCCCGCTTCTTTTATCCATTCTTTTGCATGCTTATCTACTTCTGGCCAATTCGTCATCTTCCCCATCCTTACCTTTTATAATTTCTGCTTTTATGTGGAGCATATCCTTTACTCATTCTTCTATATTTTAGCTTACTGTACGCATAATCATGCATCAAGTAATAATTATGCCAATATCGCCTTTTAGGCGTCTTTGTTTCTATGTAAAACAAAAATCATAAATGCTTTCTATAATGGCAAGAAAGCATTTATGATTTTAATACGTTTTTCACTATAGAGCTTTAAGTCTTAGAAGTTCCTGTCTAATTCTTTCAAGCTTTTGCTTACTTATGTTTTTCTGCGCTTCATTTTGTTCGTTCATTGCATCAAATAAAGTAGCCAACTCATAATCCATTTCTAATCGAAGAACCGCTTTTTTTTCTCTTTCCACTTCATTCTTCTTTACCAAATTCATTAATTGTTTCACTTGACAGTACACCCCTTCCATAGACTTATAATTCTAATGATTTCTTATATCATATGTGGAAATCACTTTCCTTGCAACAAATATGTGCTCTTACCTAAAAGGTTCCTTTTCTTCACCAAAACAAGTGTTTATGCTACAATATTTGACAGCAAGTAAACAGGCTTTTCAACAGTTTTCCCCTTCTCTTGGAGACAAAACAGAAGCGGTTTTTACATTGATTGTTTGTCTACCTTATCTGTCCAATTTAAGAAAAAATAGCGAATTATATAAATATGTAATTATACATATGGGAAGAAAAGCAGTCTATTTATTTTACTTACTTGTTTTTTAAATACCCAAACACTGTTGTTATAAACGCAAAAAAGGAGTTAGATGATGAACTTTACAGGATTTAATCAAAAAGATTTTGATACATTTGCAATAGAAGGTCTTGAGGAAAGAATGAAAGCTATACAGGAAAGGATTCAGCCTAAATTTCGAGTAATTGGAGAAATCTTTACAAGTGAATTATCTGTTCAAACAGGCACCGAAATGTTTTTGCATATTGCTAAACATGCACGCCGCACTGTAAATCCGCCAAAAGATACGTGGCTTGCGATTGCAGCAAATAAACGGGGCTATAAACAGCATCCCCATTTTCAAATTGGGTTGTTTGATGATCATGTGTTTATCTGGCTTGCCTATATCTATGAATTGCCACAAAAGACAGCGTATGCGAAAACTTTTCTTGAAAACTTAGATCAAATAAAGGCAGCTATTCCTAATCATTATATGATCTCATCAGACCATATGAAAAAAGAGGCAAAAAAAGTATCCGAAGTAGATTTGCAGCAAACATTAGAACGCTTCCGAGATGTAAAAAAAGCTGAATTCCTTATCGGACAGCATATTTTAGCATCTGATTCTATTTTGGCAAATGGTGATCAATTTATGGCATTTGTGCAAGCAACCTTTAAAACCCTTTTGCCGCTCTATCAGCTGTCTTTACAGAGCTTACAAGAGACTTCTTATTGAATAGATCAGCGCCATCCTTAAGGTGGATGGTGCTGATCTATTCCTAAACTTTATCACGCATTAACGGGCTTTTGCCCCCCACCCAAGGGATTGTAAGAAAAAAACGAGAAATCTAGGCGGGGAGAGACTAGCCCATAAAGGCCTGATTAGTTCAACTAACAATCAGTGGGGGACGTGGAAAACCCCACTGATTAAAGGTTCACTTTATGGCATTTTTATCATCGCATGTTCCTCAGCTGCTTTTGCTTTTTTTATCGTTCTGTAAGTAGAATAGCCGCTTACCTCTTCAAATTCTCCGCAGATCTTTTTTTCTTCAGCAATGCTTGGCACAATTTTTTTAAAGATCCGATATTGTTCCATTAGTTCTTTGCGATTTATCCCTTTTTCATAGCAGCTTTCAATGCATTCAAAAAACTTAATAACCGCCACTATTTCCTCTGTAGACCAATCGATATCAATTGGATATTGATATTCCATATAAACACCCTTTTCTTCTATATTTATTTCCAAGCTTTTTATGCTAATGGTATTATTTTAAAGCAAGGGCTTGTCAATGTAAAACACCCTTTTCTTTTCAAAAAACTTGTTAAGAAAGCTGTTTTTGGTCTATGCTAATGGGATAACACTCTTGCCAAACTTCAGAAGTATACAGCTGTGAAACAGTTCAGCTTAGGTTAAAAAGAATGGAAAAAATATTTCTTTTCATTATAGTAAAAACTAATTGTATGCAAAAAAAATAAAAAATGCTATAATTCTTTTGTTTTATGGTTTCTCATTCAGATTAATGAGACATAAGAAAAGGCAAATACATTATTTTAAATATATTTATAATAAAGAGGTGTGGAAATAAATTGTCACAACACGAAACACCGTTATACCACGGTTTATTGGAGCATGCAAAAAAAGACCCTATACAATTTCATATTCCGGGTCATAAAAAAGGAAATGGAATGGATCCCGAGTTTCGCGACTTTATTGGGGAAAATGCCCTTTCAATTGATTTAATTAATATTGGACCACTTGATGATCTTCATCAGCCAAAAGGCATTATTAAAAAAGCACTAGTACTTGCTGCTGAAGCATTTGGCGCAGACCATACTTTCTTTTCTGTCCAAGGAACAAGCGGTGCCATTATGACGATGATTATGAGTGTTTGTGGACCTGGTGACAAAATTATTGTACCAAGAAATGTGCATAAATCCGTTATGTCTGCCATTGTATTTGCAGGCGCAATTCCTGTGTTTATCCATCCTGCCATTGATAAAAAGCTTGGCATTTCCCATGGAATTACACTGGAATCTGTACAGCACGCCTTAGATCTTCACCCAGATGCAAAAGGTTTGCTTGTAATAAACCCTACTTATTTTGGCATATCTGCCGACTTAAAAAAGATTGTAGAGTTAGTGCATTCTTATAATATTCCTGTACTTGTAGATGAAGCGCATGGAGTACATATTCATTTCCATGACGATTTGCCGATGTCTGCGATGCAGGCTGGCGCAGATATTGCTGCAACAAGCGTCCATAAGCTTGGAGGATCGATGACACAAAGCTCCATTCTTAATGTTCGCGGAAAACTAGTGAATCATAAAAGAGTGCAGGCTATTTTAAGTATGCTGACAACAACCAGCACTTCCTATTTATTGCTAGCTTCCCTAGATGTTGCCAGAAAAAGATTGGCAACAGAAGGCAAGGAGCTCCTTGAGCGAACGATTGCATTAGCACAACACATCCGTAAACAAATTAACGAAATAGATCATTTATACTGTGTTGGCGAAGAGATAGTCGAATCTCATATCGCTTATGATTTTGATCCTACAAAATTAATCATATCTGTAAAAGATTTAAGAATCTCTGGCCATGACGCAGAAGAATGGCTGCGCA
>Ga0182738_1000315_pt1 | contig 72557 bp, 69 predicted proteins | sample eDN5th30CBELigMG_FD_128876 | JGI IMG/M metagenome (GOLD analysis project Ga0182738, IMG submission 128876) | Enriched Miracle-Growth compost microbial communities from Emeryville, California, USA - eDNA 5th pass 30_C BE-Lig MG (version 2)... ... | reverse complement strand
GCTTCGCCTCTCCTGCGTCGAGCCTCGCCGAACCGCTGCGCTTGTGCATCGGTCCCAGCTTCGCCTCTCCTGCGTCGAGCCTCGCCGAACCGCTGCGCTGTTCCATGTCAGTAGTCCCCCGGTGCGCCGACTCGCTTGACGATGTCGAGAATCTGATCGTGTACCCCCGGCGCGGCGACCAGCGCCGAGTCCGAGTGGGCCGTCCACGGCGCGCCGGCCAGGTCGGTGACGACGCCGCCGGCTGCCCGCACCATGGCCACGCCGGCGGCGTGGTCCCAGATGTGGTCGCCGAAACTGATCGCACCGCCGAGGGTTCCATCGGCGACGTAAGCCAGATCGATTCCGGTGGCGCCGTGCATCCGTGTCCGCGAGGTCACCCGAGTCAGGCCTTCGAGCACCGCAAGCCGGTAGCGGCCGGGGAACCGGCCGCGCCATTCGACGTTGAAGGTGCCGATACCGACCAACGAGTCGGCGAGGTCGACGGGTTTCAGGGGCGGCTGCGCCACCCCGTTGCGAATCAGCGGGCCGCCGGCGACCGCGGTGTAGCGCTGGTCGGCGAAGGGCAACCAGGTCAACCCCGCGACCGGCTCACCGTCGCGCAGCAGTCCCAGCAGAATCGCGGACATCGGTGATCCGGCGGCGTAGTTGAAGGTCCCGTCGATGGGATCCAGCACCCACACCAGCGGCGAATCGATCGGTGGCCCACCGAATTCCTCACCGTGCACCCCGATTCCGGTTGCCGCCACCAATGCCTCGGTGATCTGCCGTTCCAAGGCCAAGTCGACCTCGGTGGCGAAGTCGTTGGCGCCCTTGCGGACTGCGGAATCGGCCCGGTGGCCGGCGAGGAAAGGCTCGGCGGCGACATCGAGGATCTCCGACGCCGCTGCGACCAGCGCGTCCAGATCCGCGGTGTCCAGCGCCATGTCGCCTACTCCTGCACCGTGGACAGCGCCTCGGGAAGGGTGAAGCGGCCCGCGTACAGGGCCTTGCCGACGATGGCGCCCTCGACGCCGCGGCCGACCAGGGTGGCGATGGCCCGCAAGTCATCCAGACTCGACACTCCCCCGGAGGCGATCACCGGGGCGTCGGTGCGGTCGGCGACTGCGCCGAGCAGCTCCAGGTTGGGGCCGCCCAGCGTGCCGTCCTTGGTCACGTCGGTGACCACGTAGCGCGAACAGCCTTCCCGGTCAAGACGTTCCAGTACCGGCCACAGGTCACCGCCGTCGGTCTCCCAGCCGCGGCCGCGCAGACGGTGGATGCCGTCGGGGTGATTGGGGTCGATCTGCACGTCCAGCCCGACCGCGACCTTCTCGCCGTGCTCAGCGATCGCCCGCGCGCACCACTGCGGGTTCTCCAAGGCCGCTGTGCCCAGGTTCACCCGTGCGCAGCCGGTGGCCAGCGCCGCCGCCAGCGTCTCGTCGTCGCGGATGCCGCCGGACAGTTCGACCTTCACGTCAAGTCGCCCAACGACATCGGCAAGCAGCGTGCGGTTCGATCCGCGTCCGAATGCGGCATCCAGATCGACCAGGTGGATCCATTCGGCGCCGTCGCGCTGCCAGCCCAGTGCGGCGTCCAGCGCCGAACCGTACTCGGTCTCGCTGCCGGCCTTGCCCTGCACCAGACGAACCGCGCGGCCATCGACCACGTCGACGGCCGGCAACAGAACCAGTGCCTTGTTCACAGCAGTACTCACAGTGCCTCCACCCAGTTGCTCAACAGTGTCGCCCCGGCATCCCCACTCTTTTCGGGGTGAAACTGGGTGGCGGCCAACGGCCCATCCTCGACAGCCGCCACGAACGGTACCTGATGGGTCGCCCAGGTCACCAAAGCCTGCGGACGCCCCTCCCACCGCTGTGCGGCATAGGAGTGCACGAAGTAGAACCGGGTGTCGGCGTCCAGACCGGCGAACAGGGTGCTGCCGGGCGCGGCGTCGACGACGTTCCAGCCCATGTGCGGGATCACCGGGGCGTCCAGCCGGGTGACGGCACCCGGCCACTGACCGCAGCCCGCGGTGTCGACTCCGAATTCGACGCCGTGGCTGAACAGGATCTGCATCCCGACGCACACGCCGAGTACCGGGCGGCCGGCCTGCACTCGTTCGGCGATGATCTTGTCGCCGTTGACCTTGCGCAGCCCGGCCATGCACGCCGCGTATGCCCCGACACCCGGCACCAGCAGACCGTCGGCATCGGCGGCGGCATCGGCGTCGGCGGTCACCTCGACCTGGGCACCGACCCGTTGCAGCGCTCGCTGCGCGGAACGCAGATTCCCGGAACCGTAGTCCAGGATCACCACCCTGGGCGAGCTGCTCACAGGGCTCCCTTGGTGGACGGCACGCCGGTGACACGCGGATCGGGCTCCACCGCCTGGCGCAGTGCACGCGCGACGGCCTTGTACTCGGCCTCGGTGATGTGGTGCGGATCGCGTCCGTAGAGCACCCGCACGTGCAGTGCGATACGTGCGTTCGACGCCAGCGTCTCGAACACGTGCCGGTTGATCACCGTGTGATAGGGCGCCTGCGTTCCGGCAATCGTGGTGTGCATCATGTGATCCGGCTCCCCGGTGTGCACGCAGTACGGCCGGCCGGACACGTCGACGGCAGCGTGGGCCAGCGTCTCGTCCATCGGGATGAACGCATCGCCGAATCGGCGAATGCCCTTCTTGTCGCCGAGCGCCTCGCCCAGCGCCTGCCCGAGCACGATCGCGGTGTCTTCGACGGTGTGGTGGGCCTCGATCTCCACGTCGCCGCGCGCGCGCACCGTCAGATCGAAACTGGCGTGACTGCCCAATGCCGTCAGCATGTGATCGAAGAACGGCACGCCGGTCTCGATGTCAACGATGCCTGTGCCGTCCAGATCCAGTTCGACCGTGATGTCGGATTCGCGGGTGGCGCGTTGCACCCGGGCGCGGCGGGTCATGATGCTCCTAGTGATCGTTGGCCCAATTCGGTGTCCGCCAGTTGTCGGCTGGCGGTGAGCAGTGCGTCGTTCTCCTCCGGAAGTCCGGTGGTGGCCCGCAGGTAGCCGGGAATGCCGACATCGCGGATGAGGATGCCGGCGTCCAGGTAGCGCTGCCAGGTTGCGGGCGCGTCGGCGAACTGGCCGAACAGCACGAAGTTGGCGTCGCTGGGAATGACCCGAAATCCCATGGCGGACAGCTCAGTTGAGACGCGGTCCCGTTCGGCGATCAACTGTGCGACGCTGCCCAGGGTGTCGTCGGCGTGGCGGAGCGCCGCGCGAGCGGCCGCCTGGGTGACCACCGACAGGTGATAGGGCAGGCGAACCAGCAACATCGCGTCGATCACCGCCGGGGCCGCGATCAGGTAGCCGAGCCGGCCGCCGGCAAAGGCGAACGCCTTGCTCATCGTGCGGCTGACGATCAGCTTCGCCGGGTACTCGTCGATCAGCGCGATCGCGCTGGGCTGCGACGAGAATTCGCCATAGGCCTCGTCAACGATCACGATCCCCGGCGCGGCATCGAGCAGGCTGCGCAGATCCTCCAGCGAAATGCTCTGCCCGGACGGGTTGTTCGGGGAAGCGACGAACACCACGTCGGGGTGGTGCTCGGCGATGGCGGCGCCGGCCACACCGACGTCCAGCCCGAAGTCGAAGGTCCGGTTAGCGGCCAGCCACCGTGTTTGGGTGCCGTCGGAGATGATCGGGTGCATCGAGTACGACGGAACGAATCCGATGGCGCTACGGCCCGGGCCGCCGAATGCCTGCAGCAACTGCTGCAGGATCTCATTGGACCCGTTGGCCGCCCACACATTGTCCGGCCCGACCTCGACACCGGTCTGCGCGGTCAGATAGGCGGCCAGGTCGGTGCGCAGCGCCACCGCATCGCGATCGGGATAGCGGTGCAGCTCAGCCGCGACCTCGCGCACCGAACGGGCCACGTCGTCGATGAGCGCCTGGCTCGGCGGGTGCGGATTCTCATTGGTGTTGAGCCGCACCGGAACTTCCAGTTGCGGTGCACCATAGGGCGACTTGCCGCGTAGATCGTCGCGCAGCGGCAGATCCGCCAGGCTGATCTCTGCGCCCGGGCGGGCTGGTGTGCCGCTCACTGCTCGAACCTCCGTCGAACCGCTTCGCCGTGTGAGGGAAGGTCCTCGGCCGTGGCCAGTGCGATCACGTGGCCGCTGACATCTTTGAGTGCGGCCTCGGTGTACTCGACGACGTGGATGCCGCGCAGGAACGTCTGTACCGACAACCCACTGGAGTGCCGCGCACTGCCCGCGGTGGGCAGCACGTGGTTGGAGCCCGCGCAGTAGTCACCGAGGCTGACCGGTGCGTACGGTCCGACGAAAATCGCACCGGCGGAACGGATTCGGGTTGCCACTTCCGCAGCATCGGCGGTCTGGATCTCCAGGTGCTCGGCGGCGTAGGCGTTCACCACGCGGATACCGGCGTCCAGGTCGTCGACCAGGACGATCGCCGACTGCGGCCCGGACAGTGCCGTAGTCACCCGCTCGCGGTGCACGGTGGTCTGCAGCTGGGCAGTCACCTCGCGGTCGGTGGCATCGGCCAGTTCCGGGCTGGTGGTGACCAGCACGCTGGCGGCCATCTCATCGTGCTCGGCCTGGCTGATCAGGTCCGCGGCCAGATGCGCCGGGTGCGCGGTGTTGTCCGCGAGGATGGCGATCTCGGTGGGGCCGGCTTCGGCGTCGATCCCCACCTGCGAGCGGCACAACCGCTTGGCGGCGGTGACGTAGATGTTGCCGGGGCCGGTGACCATGTCGACCGGTGCCAGTTCACCCCCATCGGCGTCGGTGCCGCCATAGGCCAGCAACGCCACCGCCTGGGCACCGCCGACCGCCCAGACCTCGTCGACACCGAGCAGCCGCGCCGCAGCCAGGATCGTCGGGTGCGGCAGACCGTCGAAGGCGGCCTGGGGCGGACTGGCGATCACCAGGGACTCGACACCGGCGATCTGGGCCGGTACGACGTTCATCACCACGCTGGACGGATAGACCGCGTTACCGCCCGGCACGTACAGGCCCACCCGCTCGACCGGAAGCCAGCGTTCGGTGACGGTGGCGCCCGGGGCCAGCGTGGTGATCGTGTCGGTTCGCCGCTGATCGGAGTGAACGGCCCGGGCGCGGCTGATCGCCACCTCCAGAGCGGCCCGGACGGCGGGGTCCAACTCGGCCAGCGCGCGCCCCAGCGCCGCATCCGGCACCCGGATGGTGGCCGGTCGGATCCGGTCGAACGATTCGCCGAACTCCAGCGCCGCGGCGGCCCCACGCTCGGCGACCGCCTCGACGATCGGGCGCACCCTCGGCAGCACCGCCTCCACGTCCACACCACCGCGGGGCAGGACGGAGCGCAGCTGAGCTGCCGACTGTTCGGTGCCGCGCAGGTCGATGCGTGCCATCAGGCCGGTGTTCACACGGTCCATTGTCCCAGAGCGGCTCAAGCCAATATCGCAGCGCCAGCATTACCCCCCGTGCACCGGCTCGCGGCTAGGGTGGTGCGCAGTGTGACGTCGTCGAACTCCGATCGCCGGCGCCCCCGTCCCGCCCCATGAAGAACGGAGTTGCCATGGCCACCGACAAGGGTGCCGCCGACCCGTCCACGCTGCCCGCGGTATTCCCGGCGTGGGTGGATCGCCTGCAGATCAAGTACGTGAACCCAGTGGTCAAACCGCTGTCCAAGTTCATCCCGGGCACGTCGGTGATCACCCATCGGGGCCGTAAATCCGGCAAGCCCTACCAGACGGTGGTGACCACCTACCGCAAGGGCAACGTTCTGGCGATCGCGCTCGGCCACGGCAAGACCGACTGGGTCAAGAACGTGCTCGCCGCCGGTGAGGCCGACGTCCGGCTGTTCCGCAGCGAACTGCACCTGGTCAATCCGCGGATCCTGCCGGCCGGCTCGGGCGACACCTCACTGCCGTTCCTGCTGCGGGTGCAGAACCGCAAGGTGGCGGTGCTCGTCACCGACATCAGCTGACGCGCTGTGCCAGAGTCACATCCGACGCAGCAGTAACGCGCGGGCAGGGGCGATACGAGTTCGAAAACGATGGCACATGCGCTATCACGATCAACGGTCCCAGGGCAGCTATCGCCGGCGCTATCCAATTCAGCAATACCCACATCCATCGCTTCCGTTGACGATGTGGTTCCCGATGCCCCTGTGACTCACGGTAAGCGCGTCGAAATCGCTACATGTCCAGGCCGATGTCGAGCACCTGTACCGAATGGGTGAGGCCTCCCACGGCCAGGTAGTCGACTCCGGTGGCGGCGTAGGCACCCGCGCAGTCCAGGGTGAGGCCACCCGACGACTCCAGCAACACCCCGGGGGCGCGGGAATCGCGGCGCTGCACCGCCATCTGGGTCTGCCAGACCTCGAAGTTGTCCAGCAGCACCAACTCGGGCCCCTCGGCGAGCACCTCGTCGAACTGCTCGAGCGAATCCACCTCGACCTCGCAAGGCATGTCGGGCGCTGCGGCACGGACCGCCCGCAGTGCCGCAGCAACCGAACCCGCCGCGGCCACATGGTTGTCCTTGATCAGGGCGGCGTCGCCCAGGCCCATCCGGTGATTGACCCCGCCGCCGACACGTACCGCGTACTTCTGCAGCACCCGCAGCCCGGGCAGCGTCTTGCGGGTGTCGCGGACGCGCGCCGACGTGCCGGCGATTCCGTTGATGGCATCGACCCAGGCCGCGGTGGCCGTCGCGATCCCGGACAGGTGGCACACCAGGTTGAGCATGGTGCGTTCGGCGGTCAGCAGGCCACGAGTGTCGGCCTTGAGGCTCAGTACCGGTGCGCCGGCCGGCAGCCGGGCACCGTCGGCCACCTTGTCCAATACCTGATAGCCATCGGATCCGAGGACTTCGTCGAGCACCAACAGCGCAAGGTCGACCCCAGCGATCACCCCGGGCGCCCGAGTGACCATGGCCGCTTCGGCCATCACGCCGGCGGGAACCGTCGCGGCGGTGGTGACATCGGGCCCGTAGCGCAGATCCTCGTCGAGCGCGCGGGCGATGACCTGGCGAGCCTCGTCGAGTTCGGTCTCGGACAGCTTCACGATGCGACTCCCGCGGGTGTGTCGAGCGCGACAGCCCCGTCGCGCAGCCGGATGGTGGAACTGCGGGCCTGACCGGGGTCGGCGGCCGGGTGGTCAGCCCGGTGATGGCAGCCTCGGCTCTCGGCACGGGCCGACGCCGCCGCCGCGACGACCCGGGCGGCCAGGGTCAGCGCGGCGTCCTCGACGCCGGCCCGGTCGGCGACCGGCCGCGCACCGGCGCCTGCCAGCAGCTCCTGCAGTCGAGTAAGCCCGCGCGCGTCGCGGACCACCGAGGCGTCGCGCGACATGGCCTCCTGCAGGGTCTGCCGGTCCAGTGTCGCGCGGCGGACAGGCTCGGGTACCGCGGTGTCGGACTGACCCACCGCGGCGGAGTGTGCCGCAGCCGCAGTGCCCGCGCGGGCACCGACCACCAGGCCTTCCAGCAGGCTGTTGGAAGCCAATCGGTTGGCACCGTGCATCCCGGTTCGTGCCACCTCACCCGCGGCGAACAGGCCGGGCAACTCGGTGCGGCCGGTGACGTCGGTGACCACGCCGCCACAGCTGTAATGCGCACCCGGAACCACCGGAATCGGTTGGCGAACCGGGTCGATACCGGCGTTGCGGCAAGCCGCGGTGACGGTCGGGAAGCGCTCTGCGAAACCGTCGATCCCCCGCGCGTCGAGATACGCGCACTGGTCGCCGGTCTCGCGCAGGCGCGCATCGATCGCCCCCGCCACCACGTCGCGCGGAGCCAGATCCCCCATCGGGTGCACCCCTTCGGTGATCGATGCACCGCGGGCGTCAATCAGCTTGGCGCCTTCTCCGCGCACCGCTTCGGTGATCAGCGGCCTGCGCCCGCCGGTGGCGCTGCCGTTGCCGGCTCCGGAGAACAGCATGGTCGGATGGAACTGGATGAACTCCAGGTCGCTGACCGCGACGCCGGCCCACAGCGCCAGGGCCACCCCGTCGCCTGTCGCCCCACCGGGATTGGTGGTCGCCCGGTACAGGTGGCCCAGACCACCGGTCGCCAGCACCACCGACGGGGTGTGGATCACGCCGATTCCGTCGGCATTGGCCACCAGCACGCCGGTGACGCGATCGGCGTCACGCAGGATCTGTAGCACCACCTGACCGCAGCGAACATCGAGTTCGGCGGCGGCCTGATCCAGGGCACGTTGCACCTCGGCCCCGGTGGCGTCGCCGCCGGCGTGAATGATGCGGCGCCGGGAGTGTCCACCTTCGCGGGTGAGCGCCCAGTTCCCGTCCGAGCCCTGGTCGAACACCGCACCCGCACCGGCAAGGTCGGCGACCGCGCGATAGCCGTCGGCCACGATCGAGGTCACCGCGTCGCGGTCGCACAATCCGCCGCCGGCGGCCAGAGTGTCGGCGACGTGTTCCGCCACCGAGTCGTCGTTGTCCGGCAGGACCACCGCGATCCCGCCCTGGGCGTAGTGCGTCGCCGTTGCCGCAGAGCCCGCAGCGGACTTGCTGAGTACGACGACCTGGCGCCCGGCGCGGTGCGCGGACCGTGCCGCTGCCAGCCCGCCGACACCCGTGCCGATGACGACGACATCGGCCCGATGCTGCCAGCCGGGACCAGCGGTCACTTGCTGACCGGGACGGAGTGTCCGATCGCGATCATCCGCTGCACGCTGCGGGCTGCCAGGCGCGCCGTCTCGGGGTCGACGTGGATCTCGTCGGCGCCCTCGGTCAGGCTGCGCAGCAAGGCCGCCGGGGTGATCATCTTCATATACTTGCAGGCCGCCTTGCGGTTGACCGCCTCGAAGTCGACCTGCGGGGCAGCCTTGCGCAGCTGGTGGATCATGCCGACCTCGGTGGCGACCAGCACTTTGCGGGCCCCGGTACGCGCGGCCTCCTCAAGCATGCCGCCGGTGGACAGGATCTTGACCTGCTCCTCGGGGAAATGGCCCTCGCCGACCAGATACAGCGACGACGTCGCGCAGCCGCACTCGGGGTGCACGAACAGTTCGGCGTCGGGGTTGGCCCGCGCCTTCTCCGCGAGCTCGTCGCCGTTGATGGCGGCGTGTACGTGGCACTCGCCGGCCCAGATGTGGATGTTTTCGCGGCCGGTGACCCGCTTGACGTGCTGACCCAGGAACTGGTCAGGCAAAAACAGCACGTCGCGGTCCGGATCGATCGCGTTGACCACATCGACGGCATTCGAGGAGGTGCAGCAGTAGTCGGTCAGCGCCTTGACCGCCGCGGTGGTGTTCACGTAGGACACCACGACCGCGTCGGGGTATTCGTCGCGCCAGGCCTGCAGGTCCTCGGCGGTGATCGAGTCGGCCAGCGAACAGCCTGCCCGGGTGTCGGGCAGCAGCACCGTCTTGTCCGGAGACAAGATCTTGGCGGTCTCGGCCATGAAGTGCACACCGCAGAACACGATGGTGTCTTCGTCGGCGGCGGCCGCGACCCGGGCGAGCGCCAGGGAGTCCCCGACGTGGTCGGCGATGTCTTGGATCGCCGGCAGCTGATAGTTGTGGGCGAGGATCGTCGCGTTGCGTTCCTTCTTGAGCCGGAGAACCTCGGCCACCCACTCCTCGTCGGGTTCGATACCGCTGTAGCCGGCCGGGGAGTTCACGATGCGGTCGGCCAGGCTGCTCGCCTGCACACCGCTGTCGGTGAGGGTGGTCATGAGTGACTCCTTCTCAAAACAGGTTTTCGACTTACAATCGAAAACGTGGTCCATACTAGCACCGCGCACGAAGTGCTCACCGTCGTCTTCCAGGTTGGCGGCCTTGACCAGCGCCGCCCCCGACTCAATGTGCTGCTGTGGGAACGCGCACGCGAACCGCAGTCGGGGCGCTGGTCACTGCCCGGTGGCCTGCTGCGGAATGACGAAGATGTCACGGCATCGGCCCGCCGCCAACTGGCCGAAAAGGTCGATCTACGTGAGATCGCCCACCTTGAGCAGCTGGCTGTGTTTTCCGACCCGGGCCGGGTGCCCGGCGTGCGCACCATCGCCTCGACATTTCTGGGCTTGGTGCCCTCCCCCGCCGACCCGGAGCTACCGAGCGACACCCATTGGCATCCGGTCGATGACTTGCCGCCGATGGCGTTCGACCACGGACCGATGGTGGCGCACGCACACAGTCGTCTGGTCGCCAAGATGTCGTACACGAACATTGGATTCGGCTTGGCACCAACGGAATTCATCCTGTCAACGCTGCGCGACATCTACGGCGTTGTGTTGGGCTACCAGGTCGACGCGACAAATCTGCAGCGGGTGTTGGTGCGCCGTGGGGTGATCACCCGCACCGGTACCACCGCCCGTTCGGGGCGGAGCGGCGGCCGTCCAGCGGCCCGCTATCGGTTCACCGACTCCGAACTTCGCGTCACCGACGAATTCGCGGCGTTGCGCCCGCCCGGGTGAGTCGACTGGAATCTTAACGGCTTCTTAAGTAACAATGTCGGGATGGACGTCGACAGTCTGGCCCGCGAAACATCTGTCGAGTGGATCGGGCAGGCCCCGCACCAGCCGTTGCAATCGGGCGAACGCCCCCTGCCGGTGGGCGAAGACCCGTTCTATGAGCCGCCGGCGGGCTTCCAGCACGCGGTGGCCGGCACCGTGCTCCGCTCTCGCGACGTTGAGCTGGCCTTTTTAGGCCTGATCCCGCAACAGCTGCAGGCCACCCAGCTGCTCTATCGCACCGTCGACCGCAACGACGTCCCGCAGGTGTCGGTGACCACCGTGGTGGTGCCCGCCGACCGGGACCAGACCCGGCCGTGTCCGATCGTGTCGTACCAATGCGCGATCGACGCGGTGGACGGTCGGTGTTTCCCGTCTTTCGCGCTGCGCCGCCGCGCTCGGGCGCACGGATCGTTCACCCAACTCGAGTTCGTGCTGATCGCAGCCATCCTCTCGCAGGGGTGGGCGGTGTCGATCCCCGACCATGAGGGCCGCTTCGGCCACTGGGGGGCACCGGATGAACCCGGCTACTACGTGCTCGACGCGCTGCGGGCTGCGCTGGGCACCGAACAGCTGGGCCTGTCCCCCGATGCCCCGGTAGGTCTCTGGGGCTATTCCGGCGGCGGCCTGTCCACGGCGTGGGCGGCCCAGGTCTGCGGCGCATACGCGCCCGACCTCAACATCGTCGGCGCTGCGCTGGGCTCACCGGTGGGCGATTTAGGCAACACCCTGCAGCGACTCAACGGCTCATTCTGGTCCGGCCTGCCGGCCATCATGATCTCAGCGCTGGCTCGGGTCTATCCCGACCTCGACAGAGTCATCGAGGAGCACGCCACCGTCGAAGGCCGTGCGCTGCTGCACTCATTGGAGTCGGTCACCACCGCGAGCGCGGTGCTGCGCCTGCACCACCGCGCCCTGGACACTTTCATCGACCGGCCGCTGGAGCAACTGATCGAGCACCCCGTCGTCCAGCAGGTGTTCGACGAAACCCGGCTGGGCGCCGAGATCCCGGCTGTTCCGGTGCTGATGCTGCAGGCCATCCACGACCAGGTGATCTCCGTCGACGACATCGACACCCTCGTTGAGACCTACGCCGCCGGCGGCGTACCGATCACCTATCACCGCGATCTGCTCAGCGAGCACGTGACACTGCATCCACTGTCGGCACCGATGGTGCTGGACTGGTTGCGCGACCGGTTCGCCAACCGGCCGTTGCCGCGGGGGTCGGTGAGCAGCGCGTGGCCGGCGTTGCTGAACCCCAAGACTTACCTCGGGCTGTTGCGGCTGGGTGTGGTCGCGGGCCGGGTCATCACCGGCGGGGCGGTGCGACGCCTTCCGCTGTGACGGCCGGCTGCGGTCGCCGCACGGGTTCCGGCGGATAGCCGCCGAGGTCATCACGAGTGCTCCAGGTGGCGCACATGCCGTACACCAGCGCCGCGGTGGCGGCGGGCAACAGCAGCGAGGCCGCGATCTGCAGCGGCGTGTGTCCGAAGAACACCGGCGGCCCCTCGGCGACGTAGTGGACCCGGTGTTCCGGGCTCACCGGTGCGGCATTCACGTCGATGGTGCCGTAGCGGCGCTGTACCACGACGGTGCCGGTCAATACCGCCAGCGCTGCCCCGGCAGTCAGCCCCACCAACAGGCCGGCGATCATTCCCGGCCCCCGATGCGCCCGCCATTGCCAGGCCAGGGTGGCCGCTACCACCGCCGCCACGGTCAACAGACCGAGCAGCAGAAACGGCGCGATGAAGAAGTGCTCGGCCTCGTTGCCCAGGTAGGCCTGCACCCGTTCGCCGCTACGGGTCAGTGCCACCACCCCGTTGATGGGCGGGGCGACCCACGCCCACAAGGCGCCGATCGGCAGGCCTACCACGGCCGATCCGGCGGCGACGGTCAGGTACGCGCGTCCCCGGGTGATCCGCGGGGCGCCGGGCGTGGTCACCGTTGGGGGTCCAGGTCGGTCGAATCGACCAGGCCGTGCCGCGAGCACTTGGCCCACCAACCGTCCGGGCGGACCTGCACCATCATCCGGCGCCCGCAGGAGGCACAGAATCGTGGCGGCTCCAGACCCAGCTGGGCCGCGGTGGGCAACGATGTGCCGGCAGGATCGTCGATCTGCACGCCGGTGTAGACGTTGTAGACACCGGCTCCCACCGGAACGGGCAGGTCGCGGACCATCACAGGGTGGCGTTGAGTGCCTTGATCGGCATCTGCAGGTCGTCGAGCAGTTCCAGATCGGTCTCGGCCGGCCGGCCCAGGGTGGTCAGGTAGTTGCCGACGATGATGGCGTTGATGCCGCCCAGGATGCCCTGCTTGGCGCCCAGGTCGCCCAGCGTGATCTCCCGGCCGCCCGCGAAGCGCAGCATGGTGCGCGGCAACGCCAGCCGGAACGCGGCGACAGCCCGCAATGCGTCGGCGGCCGGCAGCACCTCCAAGTCGCCGAACGGGGTGCCCGGGCGCGGGTTGAGGAAGTTCAGCGGTACTTCGTCGGGGTTCAGCTCAGCCAGATCGGCGGCGAACTCCGCGCGCTGCTCCAACGTCTCGCCCATGCCGAGGATGCCGCCGGAGCAGACCTCCATGCCGGCTTTGGCCACCATCCGCAGGGTCTCCCACCGCTCTTCCCAGGTGTGGGTGGTGACGACGTTGGGGAAATGCGATCGGGCGGTCTCCAGGTTGTGGTTGTAGCGATGCACGCCCATGGCGGCGAGCTTGTCCACCTGCTCCTGGGTCAGCATGCCCAGCGAACAGGCGATCTGGATGTCGACCTCGTTGCGGATCGCTTCGATGCCCGCGGCGACCTGGGCCAGCAGCCGCTCGTCGGGCCCGCGTACCGCGGCGACGATGCAGAACTCGGTGGCGCCGGTCTTGGCGGTCTGCTTGGCCGCCTCGACCAGGCTGGGGATGTCCAGCCATGCGCTGCGCACGGGTGAGGAGAACAGTCCGGACTGCGAGCAGAAGTGGCAATCCTCCGGGCAGCCACCGGTTTTCAGGCTGATGATGCCCTCGACCTCGATCTCCGGACCGCACCAGCGCATCCGCACTTCGTGGGCCAACGCCAGCAGCTCATCGAGGCGATCGTCGGGCAGTTGCAGCACCTCGAGAACCTGATCCCGACGCAACGCTTCGCCGCGCTCCAGTACCTGTTCCCGGGCCAGTGCCAGGATGTCGTCAGTCATGCGCGCCGCTCCTCCTCAAGACTTGAACGGTGTTCAGGTTAGGGTAGCGGGGTGCAGCTGCACAAACCTGACGTGGTCGCCGCGGCGGCCACCATCCTGGACGACTACGGCATCGCCGATCTGTCGATGCGCCGGCTGGCGCGCGAGCTCAATGTCAGCCCCAGCGCGCTGTACTGGCATTTCGCCAACAAGCAGCAGCTGCTGGGTGCGGTCGCCGACCGCGTCTTGGCGCCCGCCTGCGCTGATCCCGGGCCGGGCAGTTGGCAGTGGCGGATCCAGACCGTCGGTGAACGCCTGCGCGATGCGCTGTTGTCCCACACTGACGGGGCCGAACTGGTGTCGGCCAGCATGGCGGCAGGCCAGTCCCAGGCAGCCACCGGCATTCTGGCGCTGCTGGCGGAGTCCGCGACGGCGGCAGGCGTGCATCCGGATCAGGCCGGGCAGGTCGCGCGCACCGTCGTCTACTACGTCTTGGGGTTCACCGCCGACGAGCAGTCCCGCCTGCAGTGGGACGCCGCCGGGGCCGCGGAGATCACGACCGACGCCGACCCGAGCAGCGCGTTCGCGTTCGGGCTGGGACTGCTGATCGACGGGCTGGCGATGCGGGCCGGGCTCTCCGTCAGCTGAGCAGATACTCGGTGCGCGCGTCGCCATCCCAGCGGCGCAGTCCGACAAAGCGCCCGGTGATGTCGGACCGGCCGGCGGTGCGCTGAGCCCGGCCCAACTGGGCCGGACCGACCCGGCGGGCCAGCGTGGTGTGCGCCGTCCACTGGCCGGGCGCCACGTTGGCCAGCGGGCCGGGTATCAGGTGGGGTACGCATAACCGATACACCTGCTCGTGCAGCTCCAGCAGTGCCACCGTCGGCACCACCAGCCGTGCCAGTACGCCGTGCGAGCGGCCGAAGATCAGCGTCGCGCCAAGCGTGCAGGGCATCGGCAGTCGGTCGGCAACGGTGGCCAGCGCGGCGTCGACGTGCGGATCGATGCGCTGGGCGACCACCAGGGTGACGTGCGGTCGGGCGGCCGGGGCCTGGCTGGGCACCCCGGCGGCGGCCAGATCGGTCCAGATCCGCCGGACCGCGGTCTCGGTGTCGGCGTCGAAGACCAGCTCGATCGAGTGCACCATCGCTACCCCGCCAGGGTGCGCACCCAGTCGGTGTCGAACGCTGCAGCACTCATAACGGCGAACTCCGCGGCGCCCAGCGCTCCGGATCCTGCCGGCAGCACGGCGCGTACCGGCGCCTGCCGGGCCAGCGCCCCGCGGTTGCTGGTGGCAGCCGGCCCGGGCTGAGCCGGCCAGCTGCCGATCACCAACCCGGCGCACGACAACCCTTGTCCGGCAAGTGATTCCAGGGTTAGCGCGGTGTGGTTAAGGGTGCCCAGTTCGGCGTCGACCACCACCAGCACGGCTGCACCCAGGTCGACGGCCAGATCGCGCAGGGTGACGCCGTCGGCGGCCAGCTCCACCAGCAGACCACCGGCGCCCTCCACCAGGGTCAGTCGGCCCGGCCGGTCGGCGGAGCGGATCATCGCCAGCAGGTCGGCGCGGGTCGGCAGCGGCAGCCCGGCCTGCTCGGCCGCGGCCACCGGGGCCACCGGCGCCGGGTAGCGGGCGGCGGCGAACAGTTCGGTCACCCCCGACAGCCGGCCGACTTCGGCCAGGTCGTCGTCGCCGTCGGCGGTGCCGGTCTGGACCGGCTTGCATACCGCCACGTCCAGGTCGGCCTGCCGGGCAGCGCCGGCCAGCGCGGCGGTGGCGATCGTCTTGCCCACCCCGGTGCCGGTGCCGGTGATGACCAGGACGGTCATAACGACAGAGCGGGATGGTCGCGCAGCACCTCGCCGAGCACCCGTCGCGCCAGCTCCAGGTCGTCGGCGGTCAGCGAAGCCCGCGCGGTCAACCGTAGCCGCGACGTGCCCGCCGGGACCGTGGGCGGCCGGAAACACCCGACCCGGACTCCAGCGTCCAGGCATGTCGTGGCGGCAGCCACCGCCGTCTCCGCGTCCCCGAGAATGACCGAGACCACCGCCGAGCCCGGTTGGTGGTCCAGCCCGCAGATCTGGGCCAGCACGCCGGCGTTCCGCAAGACGTCGGCGGCGCGGGACGGCTCGGCGACCAGCACGTCCAGGGCGGCCGAGGCGGCACCCAGCGCCGCCGGGGCGAGACCGGTGTCGAAGATGAACGTGCGGGCGGTGTCGATGAGGTGGTCGCGAACCTCGACGGGCCCCAGCACCGCACCGCCCTGACTGCCCAGGGACTTGGACAACGTCGTGGTGATCACCACATCCGACGCGCCGGCCAACCCGACTTCGTGCACCAGGCCGCGGCCGCCGGCGCCACGCACGCCCAGCGCGTGCGCCTCGTCGACGATCAGCAGCGCGCCGTACCGGCGGCACACCTCGTGCAGCTGCCGCAGCGGGGCCAGTGCGCCGTCGGTGCTGAACACCGACTCGGTGAGTACCACGGCGCGTTCCTCGGTCCGGCCGGCCAGTGCGGCGGCCACCGCGTCCACGGCACAGTGTTCGGTGACGACGACCCGCGCCCTCGACAGCCGGCAGGCGTCCACCAGAGACGCGTGACAGTAGGCGTCAGACACCAGCAGTGCCCCCGGCCCGGACAGACTGACCACCGCACCGAGGTTGGCGGTGTAACCGGAGGAGAACACCAAACCCGCTGGCGCACCGACGAAGTCGGCCAACTGCTGCTCGAACTGCTGATGCAGTTCGGTATTGCCGGTCACCAGGCGCGATCCCCCGGCGCCGCCGCCCCAGGTCTGCAGCGCCTCGACGCCGCCGGCGATGACGGCCGGGTGGGTCGCCAGGCCGAGGTAGTCGTTGGACGCCAGGTCCAGTTCGCCTGTGACGACGGGCCGCACCCGCAGCGAACGTCGCAGACCCGCCTGTCGACGCCGCTGTTCCACCTCGGACAGCCAGGCCAGTGGCGACACATCGGTGCGGGTCACGCGGCGCTCCCTGTGCGGTCTCGAGACGACTTGAACACTGTTCAGGCTAAGGCATGCACGGCGCCGACCATCGCGCCGCCGATCCGGGCGATCTCCTCGCGCGTACAGACATACGGCGGCATCGCATAGATCAGGTTGCGGAACGGGCGCAGCCACACGCCGCGGGCCAGCGCGGCTCGAGTGGCAACGGCCAGATCGACCGGCTCCCGGCATTCGATGACTCCGATGGCACCGCAGACCCGCACGTCGGCGACTCCGGGCAGGTCGCGCGCGGGTGCCAGGGCGGCGGCCAACCCGGCGCCGATCTCGGCGACCGACGCGCGCCAGTCCTGGCCCAACAACAGCTCGGTGCTGGCGACCGAGACCGCACAGGCCAGCGGGTTCGCCATGAACGTCGGCCCGTGCATCAGTGCGCCGGCCTCGCCGCCGCTGATGGTGTGGGCAATCTCGGTGCCGCACAAAGTGGCCGCCAGGCTCAGGTAACCGCCGGTCAGCGCCTTGCCGACACACATGATGTCGGGGCTCACACCCGCGTGGTCGGCGGCGAAGAGCTCGCCGGTTCGGCCGAAGCCGGTGGCGATCTCGTCGAATATCAGCAGCACTCCGTGGCGGGTGCAGGCCTCGCGCAGGTCCGCCAGATAACGCGGATCGTGGAAGCGCATACCGCCGGCGCCCTGCACCAGCGGTTCTACGATCACGGCCGCTACCTCTTCGCGATGCTGCTCCAGCTGTGCCTCGAACGCGGCACTGTAGGCCGGGTCGTAGTCGCGGGGCACCTGCGGGGCGAACAGCTGCGCCACCAAGACATCGCGCCACAGCGAGTGCATGCCCCCGTCGGGGTCGCAGACGCTCATCGGGGTAAACGTGTCGCCGTGGTAGCCGCCGCGCCAGGTCATCAATCGGTGTTTGGCGCCGCGGCCACGAGCGCGCCAGTACTGCAGCGCCATCTTGACCGCGACTTCCACCGATACCGACCCCGAGTCGGAGAAGAACACCGTGTCCAGCCCGGCCGGGGTGATGTCCACCAGCAGCTTGGCCAGCCGAGCGGCGGGTTCGTGGGTGAGCCCGCCGAACATGACGTGGCTCATCGTGCCCACCTGCGCCGTGAGCGCGGCATCCAAATCGGGGTGGCCGTGGCCGTGGATCGCAGTCCACCAGGAGCTCATCGCGTCGAGTACGTCGACCGGTGCATCGTCGACGACCAAAGTCAGGTAGGCGCCCCGGGCGGACAGCGCCACCGTCGGCGCCAGAGATTCGGCGCCGATCGTGCTGTACGGGTGCCACAGGTGTGCGGCGTCGATGGCGCTGATCTGGTCAGGACTCAACGCGGACATGCCTGACGACAGTAGTGGCCGCCGGCGTAACCGTTGGGTCACAGGTTGCGCAATTTCTCCTCCACGGCGGCTGACGGGGCGTAAACGCCGGTAGTCTCTGTGACAGAAGTGACGAGTGATACTGCCGTGAATATCGGCCGAGGAGGGGGTTGTTCCTGATGAAACGCGTCTGCACTACCGCGATCGCATTGGCGGCGGCCCTGGCGCTGACTGCCGCGCCCGCCTACGCCGACCCGCTGTCACAGACCGGTCAGAACCAGCTCGTCGAGCGGGTGATCCAGCGCGCGCTGTCGCAGCGCGGCGTGCCCTTCGTCTACGGCGGCGGTGACGTCAACGGGCCCACCAACAGCGCGCGGGCCCGCGCTGCCACCACCCGCAGCTCGTTGACCGACATCACCGGTCGCGCCAGCCTCCCGAGCACCCCGGGCAACCCCCTGCTGCCGGGAAGCGCCACCCCGGGTCTGCCGGGTTCGGCGCTGGCACCCACCGCAGAGATCCCCGACACCACCACGGTCGGTTTCGACGCATCCGGCCTGATCCAGTACGCGTTCGCCGGTGCCGGTATCAGGATGCCGCGCACCTCCGGCGAGCAGTGCAGCGTCGGCCAGAAGGTCCCGCCCGCCCAAGCCCGCCCCGGTGATCTGCTGTGCTACGGCCCGGGCGGAACCCAGAGCGTTGCGCTGTACCTGGGCAACAACCAGATGATCGAGGGCACCAGCCCCGCGGTCTCGGTCTCGCCGGCACGCACCTCGAACATGGTCCCCTACCTGACCCGGGTGCTCGGCTCGTAGCCGACTCGGCCGACGTCACAACGCGCAGAATGCGGTTTCTCCAGGCAGGTTAGGTAGATTGTCGGGCGATCATGATTGCCCTGTCCCCGCCTCGACCGGCAGTAACACCTGTCGCGGAACCCGCATCCGGGTCAGTTCCTACCCCCGGGCCGGCCACCGTGATGGGCACCCGCAAACAGGGCTTCTACCGCCACGATCTGGATGGTCTGCGGGGCGTCGCCATCGCGTTGGTGGCGGTGTTCCACGTCTGGTTCGGGCGGGTCTCCGGCGGGGTCGACGTCTTCCTGGCGCTGTCGGGTTTCTTCTTCGGCGGCAAGCTGCTGCGGGTCGCACTGAACCCGACCTCGTCACTGTCACCCGTGCCGGACCTGGTCCGGCTGGTCCGCCGCCTGCTGCCCGCCCTGGTGGTGGTGCTGGCCGCCTGCGCGCTGCTGACGATCTGGATCCAGCCGCAGACCCGCTGGGAAACATTCGCCGACCAGAGCCTGGCCAGCCTCGGCTATTACCAGAACTGGGAGTTGGCCCGCAGCGCCGCGGACTACCTGCAGGCCGGTGAGGCCGTCAGCCCGCTGCAGCACATCTGGTCGATGTCGGTGCAGGGCCAGTTCTACCTGAGCTTCCTGCTGCTGGTCTTCGGTTTCGCCTTCCTGTTCCGGCGCGTGCTCGGCAAGCACCTGCGTGCCGCGTTCGTCGTGCTGCTCACGGCGCTGACCGTGGCCTCGTTCTGGTATGCGATCGTCGCGCACCAGGCCAATCAGTCGCTGGCTTACTACAACAGCTTCGCTCGCGCCTGGGAGCTGTTGATCGGCGCGTTGGTCGGCGCGCTGGTCCCCTACATCCGCTGGCCGATGTGGCTGCGGACCGTCGTCAGCACAGTGGCGCTGGCAGCCATCCTGTGCTGCGGGGCCCTCATTGAGGGTGTGCGGGAGTTCCCCGGCCCGTGGGCGCTGGTGCCGGTCGGCGCCACGGTGGCATTCATCCTGGCCGGGGCCAACCGGCAAGCCCGCCCGAGTACCAGCGCCAAACTGCCGTGGCCCAACCGGTGGCTGGCGTCAGCGCCACTGGTGACGCTCGGCTCGATGGCCTACTCGTTGTACCTGTGGCACTGGCCGCTGCTGATCTTCTGGTTGTCCTACAGCGGGCATCGCCACGCAAGCCTGCTGGATGGCGCAGTGATCCTGTTGGTGTCGAGTGTGTTGGCATATCTGACCACCCGGTTCGTCGAAGATCCGCTGCGCTCCCGCAAGCCCGCCGGCCAGGCCGCTGCGCCGGTGGTGCGCCCGCGGTGGCGCAAGCCCACGGCCGGCTGGTGGCGGCGCCCGACGTCGGTGCTGGGCTCGACGGTGGTGCTGCTGGGGGTGGCGCTGACGGCGACGTCATTCTCCTGGCGCGAACATGTCACGGTGCAGCGTGCCAGCGGCACCGAGCTGGTCAAGCTCAGCAAGGACGACTACCCCGGCGCCCGCGCGCTGCTGAAGCACAAGCGAGTCCCCAAACTTCGGATGCGGCCCACCATCCTCGAGGCCAAGAAGGACCTGCCGCGCTCCACTCGGGAAGGGTGCATCAGCAACTTCACCAACCCGGACCTGATCAACTGCAGCTACGGCGACAAGGAGGCGACCCGGACGGTCGCGCTAGCCGGCGGATCGCACGCCGAACACTGGCTGCCCGCGCTGGACATCCTCGGCCAGCGACACCACTTCAAGGTGGTCACCTACCTCAAGATGGGCTGCCCGCTGTCCACCGAGAAGGTCCCGCTGATCATGGGCAACAACGCCCCCTACCCGCAGTGCTACCAGTGGGTGGGCAAGACGATGGAACGGTTGATCGCCGACCACCCGGACTTCGTGTTCACCACCGCCACCCGGCCGTGGAACATCAAACCCGGCGACGTGATGCCGGGAACCTATATCGGGATCTGGAAGCAGCTGTCGGACAACCACATTCCCATCCTGGGAGTCCGCGACACCCCATGGCTGGTACGCGACGGCGACCCGTTCCAGCCGGCGGACTGCCTGGCCTCCGGCGGTGACGCGGAGTCTTGCGGCGTCAAACGCTCCGAAGTGCTCGTCGAGCGCAACCCCACCCTGGACTTTGTCGGAAAATTCCCGCTGCTCAAGCCGCTGGACCTCTCCGACGCCGTGTGCGACAAAGAGATCTGCCGCGCGGTCGAGGGGAATGTGCTGGTCTATCACGACTCTCACCACCTGTCGGCGACCTACATGCGCACCATGACCGGAGAACTCGGTCGTCAGATGGGTGCGGCCACCGGCTGGTGGTGAACCCGGCCACGCTCGGCGGCGGACGCCGGGAAAGCGGATAAGGTCGAGCGGTGTCGTCGGCCGAGTCGGGCTTTGAGCCCCCACCAGAGCCGTCCGCGCCCACGGTCTGGCCGGGAAACAGTTATCCGCTGGGCGCGGTATACGACGGAGCCGGCACCAACTTCGCGGTGTTCTCCGAAGTCGCCGAGCGTGTCGAACTCTGCCTGATTGACGACCGCGACCACACCGAGACCCGGATCGCTCTCGATGAAGTGGACGGCTACGTCTGGCACGCCTACCTGCCCGGCGTCGGCCCCGGGCAGCACTACGGTTTCCGGGTACACGGACCGTTCAACCCCGCCGCGGGCCACCGCTGCGACCCCAGCAAGCTGCTGCTGGACCCGTACGGCAAGGCCTTTCACGGCGCCTTCGACTTCGGTCCGGAACTGTTCTCCTACGACCTGGCCGATCCCGACAATGGTGCTGAGCCCACCGCGCTCGACTCGCTGGGCCACACCATGACCAGCGTGGTGATCAACCCCTACTTCGACTGGGCGGCCGACCGATCACCGCGCACCCCGTATCACCAGACGCTCATCTACGAGGCGCACGTCAAGGGCATGACCCAGACCCACCCGGGCATTCCGGCCGAACTACGCGGCACCTACGCCGGGCTGGCGCACCCGGTGATCATCGACCACCTCAAGTCGCTGAACGTCACGGCCATCGAGCTGATGCCGGTCCACCAGTTCCTGCACGATCAGCGGCTGCTGCAGCTGGGGCTGCGAAACTACTGGGGGTACAACACATTCGGCTTCTTCGCGCCGCACAACGAGTATGCGGCCAACCGCCAGGCCGGCGGTGCGGTGGCCGAGTTCAAGGCGATGGTGCGCGCGTTCCACCAGGCCGGCATCGAGGTGATCCTCGACGTCGTCTACAACCACACCGCCGAAGGCAACCACCTGGGCCCGACGCTGAACTTCCGCGGAATCGACAACGCCGCCTACTACCGGCTCGACGAGGACGACCTGCGGCACTACACCGACTACACCGGCACCGGCAACAGCCTCAACGCCCGCCATCCGCACACCCTGCAGCTGATCATGGACTCGTTGCGTTACTGGGTCACCGAGATGCACGTCGACGGCTTCCGCTTCGACCTGGCCTCCACCCTGGCTCGGGAGTTGCACGACGTCGATCGGCTGTCGGCATTCTTCGACCTCGTGCAGCAGGACCCGGTGGTCAGCCAGGTGAAACTGATCGCCGAGCCCTGGGACGTCGGTGAAGGCGGCTACCAGGTGGGCAACTTCCCCGGACTGTGGACGGAATGGAACGGCAAGTACCGCGACACGGTGCGCGACTACTGGCGCGGTGAGCCGGAAACCCTCGGCGAATTCGCCTCACGCCTGACCGGCTCCTCGGACCTCTACGAGGCGACCGGGCGACGTCCCAGCGCAAGCATCAACTTCGTCACCTGCCATGACGGGTTCACGCTGGCGGATTTGGTGTCCTACAACGAGAAACACAACGAAGCCAACGGCGAGGACAACCGCGACGGCGAGAGCCACAACCGGTCGTGGAACTGCGGTGTGGAGGGCCCGACCGACGACCCCGCGATCCTGGCGTTACGGGCCCACCAGGTCCGCAACATCATGGCGACCCTGCTGATCAGCCAAGGCACCCCGATGATCCTGCACGGCGACGAGATGGGCCGCTCCCAGCGCGGCAACAACAACGTCTACTGCCAAGACTCCGAACTGTCCTGGATGGACTGGACGCTGGCTGAACGCAACGCCGACCAACTCGCGTTCACTCGGGCAATGACCGCGTTGCGCGCCGCACACCCGGTGTTCCGGCGGCGCCGGTTCTTCGAGGGCCGGCCGATCTGCGGCGGCGACGAGGTGCGTGACATCGCCTGGTTGACCCCGGCCGGCCACGAAATGACTCAGCAGGACTGGGGCAGCGAATTCGGCAGGTGCGTCATGGTTTTCCTCAACGGCGAGGCCTTGCCGGAACCGGATCTGCGCGGGCAGCGGATCATCGACGACTCATTTCTGTTGTGCTTCAACGCCGGTGAGTCACCGGTGGACTTCGTGACGCCCAATACCGAATACGCGCAGGTCTGGACCGCGGTGATCGACACCGCCCATCCGGCCGGCAGCACCGATCTGGTGGTGGAGGCCGGCCAGGCGGTGACGGTGACGGGACGCTCGCTGACCGTGCTGTGCAAGAGCCGGTGAGCTAGGCCGCTAATCAGTTGACAGCAGGTCCGCCACATCGCTGTGCAGCTGCGCCATGCCCTGGTCGAAGGTGGCGAGCCGCCCGCTGTGGGATCTGGCCAGTTGGGCCAGGTACGCGTCGGTCACCTGCCGATGGCCGATGACGCCGGTGAACGTGACCTCCGTGAACGGCAGACTGTCCGGCCAAAATTCGTGTCGGGGATCGCGTGTTACGGCACCGACGAACTCCCTCGCAGTCGCGGCCGTCTGCCCCTGTCTGACCAGTAGGCGGACAAGGCTGCCCTGGGTAATGGGGCACGTCGCAAAGGCGGAACTGGTCGCGGCGAGCCACCGCTCGGCCGGGCGATGGTGAACATGGTCTTCGACCAGCAGTGCTACCAGCACGTTGGCGTCGAGCAGCGTGGTCAACCCTCGTCCTCCAGGGCTCGGACATCCTCAGAGGTCACCACCGTGCCGAGATGTATTACCGGCAGGCCGGTGAGCGGACTTTCGTGCACGTGCGCGTCAGCGCCCTGGCCCAGGCCGCGCCGCATCAGATCGGCGATCGTCTCACTGATCGTGCGGCGGGTGTCCCGCGCAATCGCCTGCGCCTGTCGGTGCAAGTCGTCGGGCAGATCCACAGTCGTCCGCATCGCAACATCTTAGCATCGGCGCATCATGATGCCGAGATGGGCGATCACGCGGGCCCCCGACAGTGGCGACAATGAAATGGTGAACGGCAACGGGATATCGCCATTGGCCGGCGAAGACCATGTCTGCGCGACCTGCGCCCTGACGTACGCCGACATCACCATCGAGCGTGCTGTCGATGAGATCAAGCGGCTGCCGCCGGCGGTCCACCGCGAAGTGGCTGCCCTGAGCGCCGATGCCCGGCGGCTACGACTGGATCCGTCGGAGTGGTCTGTCACCGAATACGTCTGCCATCTGCGCGACGTCTACGTGGCTTCGACCATCCGACTGCACCGCATCTGCACCGAAGACCGGCCTGCGCTCGAGCCGCTCTTCAACGACCTTCGTGCCGTTAGGTTTCGCTACAACGACCGCGAGCTGACCGCGGTGGTCGACGAGTTCGCGTCGGCCATCGCCGGTTTCCTTGATGAAGTCGCCCTGACCGCCGGACCGCACTGGGACCGCACCGCGACCCGTCTGCCGGGCGAGACGCGCTCCGCTCGTTGGATTGTCCGCCAAGCGATGCACGAAGGCATTCACCACCTCGCCGACATCCGTCGGGTCGCTGGCAGCGTGCCCCCTGGCTCACCCTCCTGAATGATCCAACCGGCGCCCGAAGTAGCGGATGCCGGCGAGCTGTGGGATGCGATACGGGCTGCGGAGGCGACGCGTCGCCTGCCCGCGTCCACGCAGGTGATAACGGCTCAGTTCGCGTCGCACCGAGGGCGCCAGCAACGGCCCCAACACCGCGCCGGCGCCGAGGGCCAGGGCCAGCCCGGCCGCCAGCCCAAGGGTGCCGCCGGCGTTGGGTTGCCCGTTGACCAGCTGCACGAAACCCCGGAACAGGGTCAGCCCGGGAACCAACGGGATGATGCCCGCCATGATGATCACCAGCGGCGTGACGCGCAGCCGGGGTGCCAGCAGGCTGCCCACCAGGCCGGTCGCCGCGGCGGCCGCGAACGAGCTCACGATCGGATTGGCCTGCACCAGTTGCAGTCCGAAGAACAGCAGCGTGGCGATCGCCCCGGCGAGACCAGCCGCCAGTGCCGCCTTGAGTTGCGCATAGCCCGCAAGCGCAGCGGCGGCCGCGCCGGTGGCGCCCGCCAGTAGATACACCGGCACGCTGAGGGCCGCGACCGGCATCTCGGGGCTCACCCGGACCTGCACTCCGAACGCCCCGCCGATCTGCACCGCGATCGAGACACCGACCAGGATGCCGACCGACATGAGGAGGATGTCCATCCCTCGCGAGACGGCCGTGAGTTGGTAGCCGGTGATGGCGTCTTGCACGGAGCCGACGGTGGCCAGCCCGGACAACAGCACCACGATGTTGGCGGCCACCACCGGTGCTACCGGGGTCCCGGCGGGCAGCCAGCCGACGGCATGCAGGCCGATGGCGACCCCGGTGGCCACCGCGGCGGCGACGACCTGCTGGAACAGCAGGGGCAGTTGCCAGCCGTTGAGTACGCGGCCGATCCGGTCGATCAGGGCGGTGGTGGCCGCCGAGATCAGGGCGACCAGCGGCCCGGCGCCGATCAGTACGGCGAAGGCACCGGCCATCACCGCCCAGCCCGTGGTGGCCACCCAGCGGGGATAGGGGTGCTCGGCCCGGTTCACGATGTCCAGCTGCTGTTGCACCCACTCGGGATCGGGTGTCGTGTTCACGACGCGCTCGGCCAGATCGGTGGCCAGCTGCAGCCGGGTGTAGTCCAGTGAGCGTGACTGCACCAGATACATCGCGGTGACGGGGGCGCCCGCCACCCCGCGCGGTACCGACACCCGGATCGAGTTGGCCATGATGTCCACCTGGGTCTGCGGCAGCCCATAGGCGGTGGCGATGGCCAACATGCTCGAGGCGACGTCGGCGGTTCCCGCCTGTGACCCCAGCAGCAGCTGCCCGAATCGTAGGGCGATATCGAGCACCCGACGGACGTCGGTTTCATCCATGCGCATTGTCTCCGATGACACCATCACGATCGGCTACCCGTTCGGCGCCCGGAGCTCACCTGCCGCGGCGGATCCGTGCCTCTACAGCAGGTAGCGATAGGCCGCAGAGCCAGGCTCCAGCGGCTCGACGTGGATCTCCGAGGTACGCATACGGTCCAGCAGTCCGTCGAGATCGGCAGCCGACCCCAGTTGCACACCGACCAGGGCTTCGCCGGTCTCCCGGTTATTGCGCTTGACGTACTCGAACAGCGTGACGTCGTCGCTGGGCCCGAGAACCTCATCGAGGAAGCGCCGCAAAGCACCCGGTTCCTGGGGGAAGTCGACCAGGAAGTAGTGCTTGAGGCCCAGGTGCACCAACGAGCGCTCCAGGATCTCGCCGTAGCGGGACACGTCATTGTTACCGCCGGAGATCAGGCACACCACCGTGGAATCCGGGGCCAGCATGTCTGAGCCAACCTCCAGCAGCGCGGCCACCGAGAGGGCGCCCGCCGGCTCGGCGATGATCCCCTCGTTCTGGTACAGGTCGAGCATCGCGGTGCAGACCGCACCTTCGTCGACGGTGGTCACCGACACCATGTCGCCGGCCCCAGACAGCACCGCAAACGGCAGAGCACCGGCACGCCGGACGGCCGCACCGTCGACGAACTGGTCGACGTGGTCCAGGCTCACCAGCTCCCCCGCGGCCAGCGCGGCCATCATCGATGCGGCGCCCGCCGGCTCGACGCCGAGCACAGCACTCTTGGTGGTCCGCTCGGCCAGGTAGGTGGTGATGCCCGAGATGCACCCGCCGCCCCCGACCGGCACCACCACCAGGTCCGGTTCGGTATCGAGTTGCTCGAGTAGTTCCACCGCGATGGTGCCCTGGCCTGCCATCGTCCGCAGGTCGTCGTAGGGCGGCACCAGCGTCGCACCCGTACGGGCGACATCGGCCAAGGCCGCCTCCGCGGCCAGATCGTAGGTTGCACCGCCGACGATCAGCTCAATGAACTCGCCACCGTGGTAGCGGATGCGGTCCCGCTTCTGCTTCGGGGTCTTGGCCGGCACGTAGACCCGGCCGTGGACACCGAGCGACCGGCAGGCGTAGGCGAATCCCTGTGCGTGATTGCCGGCCGACGAGCACACCACGCCGGCCGCGAGCTCGGATTCGCTGAGCTGGACCAGCAGGTTGTAGGCGCCACGCAGCTTGTAGGAGCGCACCGACTGCAGGTCTTCGCGCTTGAGATAGACATTGGCGCCGGTCAGCTCTGAGAGCCGGTCGCTGTACTGCAGCGGGGTGGGCGCGACCACGCCGGCGATTCGCTTGGCCGCCGCGTCAATGTGGGCCGCGGTCAACGGCCCCTGTGCGGGGCCTGAATGGGAGCCACTTCGGTTCTGGCGCAGTTCGGCGGACACCGCAATATGGTGTCACCCAGCAGGGTGTTCAGCCCACCGGGGTCAGTACGAACACCGGGATCTGGCGATCGGTCTTCTCCTGATACTCGGCGTAGTCCGGATATGCCGCGACGGCGCGCTGCCACCATTGGGACTTCTCCTCGCCGAACACCTCGCGCGCGTCGTAGTCGCCGGTGACGGGCCCGTCCTGCAGTTCGACGCGCGGATTCTTGACGACGTTGTAGTACCAGACCGGGTTCTTCGGGGCACCGCCCAGCGACGCGACGATCGCGTACTGGCCGTCGTGTTCGACCCGCATCAGCGGGGTTTTACGCAGCTTGCCGGTCTTGGCACCGACCGTGGTCAGCAGGATGACCGGCATGCCCTTCATATCGGTTCCCTCGGTGCCGCCAGAGGACATGTACTTCTCGGCGTTTTCTCGGGACCAATCCCACGGGCTGGGGGCATATTCTCCGCTCAGAGGCATGCAGCCAGAGTAGTCCCGTGCTACGACATAACAATCCGACCTGCAGATTTCGGCTGGCCTAACAATTGGTTATCGCGTACCGTTAAATGCATGACCACCGCCGAGCGCTTCGGGCAGCAAGTGCCCATTGCCGGTGTGCCCTGGCCGGCCTACAAACTGGTCGCGCTGGCTATCGGCTTGGTCACCTTGCTGGCCGTCGGGGCCGTCACCGCCAGCGCGCCGGCCGCGGTTCTGACCGCTGCGGGCGCCTGTACCGCGGTGTGGCTCGTCTTGGGCTCGCAGCATCCTTCGCGGCGCTGAGCGTAGCTATTCGGGCTCGACAGCCGGGCCGTCATAGATCAGTACATCGCCGGCAACCCGGGCTTCGGCGGTCGGCCGATGGTCGCGCAGCTTGCCGTCGTGCATCAGGTGCCGTACCTCGGTTCCGCGGACCAGCGCGAGGTAGTCGGCGATCAGCTTGCGATGACATCTCCACCAGACGGTCTCGGCGCACATCACCGCAACCTGTTCACCCGCCGCTTCTGCCAGCAGCTCATCGATTCCGGCTTGGAAGTCCTCGCTGCGCATGTAGCCCGCGTAGGACCGAAATGAGTCATTGCGCAACCCGATGTCGGGGCTTGGCCCCTTGGCCCGACGCCAGCCGCCGAGCCGCGGTTCCCACCGGTAGCCGATTCCGGCCGCCGGCAGCCAGTGCTGCATTTCCTCCCGCGCCGTGTCAGGGTTGCGCCGGCTTCCCGGAGCGGTGCGTACGTCGACCAGGCTTTGCACACCGGCACCTGCGAGCAGCGCGGCGATCTCGACCCGGTCCGCGGTGCCGTGGCCGAACGTGAAAACCGTTGGCGACGTAGCGTTCTCCTGTCAGACTGCGGCGGTCGGCGCCGCGTCTTCGGCGGCTCGGGGCTGATGTACTTGCGGCCCCGGGTCGTGGGCGTAGAGGCTTTCGATCTCCTTGGCGTACTTCTCGGCGATCGGCCGTCGTTTGAGTTTCATCGTCAGCGTGACTTCGTCGCCGCCGGGTTCCCATAACGCGGGCAGGACTCGGAAACGCTTGATCTGCTCGACCCGGGACAGCTTGGCATTGCCCTCGGCGACGCCCGCTGCGATCTGTGCGATCACCCCCGGGTCATCGGCCAGCGCTGACGGTGTCGCCGCCGACAGGCCATGGGCAGCGGCATAGGGCGCCACCGAGTCGGCGTCGAACACCATGAGCGCGGTGTTGTAGGGCCGGGAATCGCCAATCGTGATCATCGCCCCGATCATCGGGCAGGCCGCCAGGATCGCGTTCTCGATGTTCGCCGGCGACATGTTCTTGCCCGCCGCATTGATGATCAGTTCCTTCTTGCGGTCGACCACCCGCAGATAACCCTCCGCATCCTGTTCGAGGATGTCGCCGGTGTGCAGCCATCCGTCGGCGTCGATCGCCTCGGCGGTCTTGGCCGGCTCCTGGCGGTAGCCCCGCATCACCAGGGGTCCGCGCACCAAGAACTCGCCGTCGTCAGCGATGCGGCTTTCCAATCCCGGCAACAACTTTCCGACCGTACCGAGCCGGGCATCCCGTGGATGCACGGTCGTCGCCACGCAGCTGAGTTCCGACATGCCCCAGACCTCGCAGATCGGTATCCCGAGACCCGCGAAGAACGCGATGGTCTCCTTGGGAATCGGCGCTGCGCCCGACACCGCCCACCGCAGCTCGTCCAGGCCCAGCTTGGCCCGAAGCGCCGACAGCACCAGCTCGTCGGCCTGCGCCCACTCCGCGGCCAGCTCGTCGGAGACCGGTTCATCGGCCAGTTGCGCCGCAGACCGTTTCGCACCTACTGCCAGCGCCCACTGCAAAGCGCTGCGACGATTGTCGTCCGGCTCCCCCGCGACAGCGAATTCGATTGCCGCCTTGAGCTTCTCCCACACCCGCGGCACCGCACCCCAGATCGTCGGCCGCACATCCGGCAGCGCCGCACCGATCTGGCGTGCGTCGGGCACCACGGTCACCTGCACTCCGGCGATCTCGGAGTTGTAGAGGCCCATCGCGCGGTCGGCGATGTGCGCCGAGGGCAGATACGAGGTGATCCGGTCCCCGAAGCGCACCCCGAGCACCGTGTCAAGGGCGGCCGCCTCGAACAGCAGATTGGTGTGCGTCATCTCCACCCCCTTGGGCAGGCCGGTGGTCCCCGAGGTATAGATCAGCGTCACGACATCGTCGGGCTGCACTGCCCGCCAAGCGGATTCGAAGTCAAAGTCGTCGGCGGCGGCGGCCAGCAGCTGCTCGACCGACAAGGTGCCGTCCGGATGCCCGTCTACGCAGACAATGTGGTCGATCGCCGCTCCACTGGCCCGGATGGTCTCGACATACGCCTGCTCGCACATCACGACTTTGGTGCCGGCATTGGCGAACAGGTAGCCGAGTTGCTCGGCGGGCAGGGTGTTGTACACCGAGAACGACGTCGCGCCCACATGCTGGGCGCCGACCTCCAGCGGGTAGAACTCGATCCTATTCGCCATCATCAGCGATACCGTGTCGCCGCGGCGTACCCCGAGCCCGGCCAGGCCGGCCGCGACTTGGCGCACCTGTTGGGCGTAGTCACGCCAGGTCAGCGTCTGCGTATCGCCGACGGTGCGCAACGCGACCGCGTCCGGATCGATTGCGGCGGTGCGCTGAAAGGCCTCGCATAAGGTGGCCGCCGGCGGTGTCTGGGTCATCTGTTCCTCCTGCTCGCGGCCGCCTCAGCGGCGACTGACTCGTTCCAGATATGCCATGGCTGATGCCTGTGATTCGGGATCGTGCACCGCGGTGACCAGTGCATCGGCGTCGTTCCAGCTGCGCGTGGTCCCGACCATGCCGTCGGTCACCGCATTGACCTGCCGTTTGGTGCCGCCCAAGGTGAGGGCGGACTTGTTGACCAACTGGCCCACCAGTTCGTCGACCGCCGCATCGAGGTCGGCTTCGGGTACCACCCGGTTGAGGAAACCGATCGCCTTGGCCTCGGCGGCACCGAACGGGCGGCACGTCATCACCAGTTCCTTGGTGAGCGCCGGACCGATCTCGCGGACCAGTCGCGGGATGCCGCCCCAGGCCAGCGGAATGCCCAGGTCGACCTCGGGAATCGAGAATCGGGTGTCCTCGGCGGCCACCCGCAGGTCGCAGGCTGCGGCCAACACGACACCGCCACCCACACAGTGACCGTGCAGCCGTGCCACCGTCACCGCCCGCATCGCCTCGATGGCCTCGGCCATCCGGCGTCCGGCGTCGGCGGCCTCCCTCAGGGCTCCGGCCCCGTCGGCGGCGGCCACGAACGCGGCCAGGTCGGCGCCGGCAGAGAACGCCCGACCGCTGCCGGACACGATCACCACTTTGATTGCGGGCCGGGCATCGAACCAGCGGGCCGCTGCCACCAACTCGTCGAGCGTCATGGTGCCCAGCGGGTTGAGCTTGTCCGGACGACTCAGCGTGATGGAGCCGAGTGCACCGTCGGCCGCGACCACGATGGTCGAGGCCGGCAGAATTTCCGTGGCGGTTTCCATGGCGTCGACGTTAGTGGCGCCGCCCCGGTGAGGCGCGAGATTGCCGTTACGGGCCGCTGCCGCCGACATCGCTTACGGTGAGCCCATGTCGATTGCCGTCACCGAGTTCAGCTTGGTCGAGCAGACCGCCTTCCTCACGGCGTACGCCCGCGCATTGGACTGTCGTGCTCCCGTCCCGATCCTCGGTGATGAGTTCTCCGACCGAGTCGTCGGCGAGATCGATTACGACTTCCCGGCATTCCGGGTCCCGGCGAGCGTGGTGCGCCAAACCGCCCTGCGCGCCAAGATGCTCGATGAGCGCGTCCGCGCCTACACGGCTGCGCATCCCGATGCGGTGGTGGTCGACCTCGGCGCCGGGCTCAACGAGCCGTTGGCGCGGGTGAAGCCGCCGGCCGGCGTCGATTGGTACAGCATCGATCTGCCGCACGTGATCGCGCTGCGCAAGAAAGTGGTGCCGGCTCAGCCCCGGGAGCACGTTATCGCCGCCGACCTGACCGGCCCGGGCTGGACAGACGGCATCCCGGTCGGTCGGCCCACCATGGTGATCGCCGACGGACTGTTCGCCTTTCTCACCGAGCCGCAGGTCATTGCGCTGATCGGGCATGCCATCGACCACTTCGGGACTGGTGAGTTGGCCTTCAACGACTACGGCCGGGTCGGGCCGTTCAGCTGGCTGGGTATGAAGCTGGCGCCCCGGGGAATGTTCACCGTACTGCGCCACGTGTGGGCCAATCCCGGCTTCACCGACCCTCGCACGCCTCAGCGGTGGGAGCCGCGGCTGCGCCTGGTCGAACAGGCCTGCCTGGCACACGCCGCCGAGGTGGATTCGTTTCCGGGCCCGGCTCGCACCATCACCCGGCTTGCCGGCCGCTTCAAGTCGGTGGCCGGCAAGGCCCGGGTGCTGCGCTACAAGTTCTGAGGAGACGGGCACAGGCTGTCCCAGGCGTCGCCGGGGTGCTGCGACGAAAGCTTAGGCTTTCGGTGGATGGATTCCACAGGTGCAGGCATCGATGGACGGACACGTGCACTGCATTCCCCACTCGATGACCGCGCGAGCCCGCGACAGCGACTCCAACTGGGCGTCGATCTCGGCAAGTTTCGCCTGCGCCAGCGCATGACTCGCCGGCCGACCCGGTGCGTCGTCGGCGAACAGCAGCGCAATCTCCTCGAGCGCGAACCCCGCCGCTTTGCACAGCCCGATCACCTCGAGCCGGGCCAGCACCGCATCCTCATAGCGACGCTGGCCGCCCACCCGATCCGGGGACGCCAGTAGGCCGATCCGCTCGTAATAGCGCAAGGTGGTGGCGGCGACGCCGCTGCGGTGAGCCACCTCGCCGATGGTCAATCGACCGGACACCCGCACCTCCGAAGGACTTGACTTGAAGTCAACTCTAAGTTGTTACCTGGTGATATGCCCGCCCAATCATTCGACGAGCTACGAGACGCCCGCTACGCGCTGCTGCGCACCTTTCGCCGCGACGGCACGCCCGTAGACACCCCGGTGTGGTTCGCGATCGACGACGACACCGTGTTGTTTCGGACCAAGATCGGCCCCAAGACGCGAAGGTTGACCCCGCGCCCGGAGGTCGAGTTGACCGCCTGTGACTACCGCGGCCGGCGCCGACCTCACGCGACGGCGCTACTCGGCCGGGCGAGCGTGCTGTCCGGCGATGAAGCCGAAGCCGCCAACCGCGCCCTGCACCTGCGCTACGGCTGGCAGTGGAACGTCGTGCCGATGGTCTCGGTACCCGGTGTGACCAACGTGCACCGGGATCTGCCCCTGCGGGACAAGTTGCGGCGCACCCGAACTCGTAGCCTGTGGCCGGACAGCGTGATCGTCCGAGTTGACCCGCTTTGGCGGTAGATCGCACTCCCGCCGGAGAGCGCCTTCGTCGGCTATCCGCCCAAGCAGCCGGGGCCGAGCAACGCCTTCAAGTCCCCCATCAGTGCCGACGACGGCGTCACGCGAAGCGAGGGATCGAGCTCCAGTACGGTGATGCGCTCCCCGCTGATCAGCCGCAGCTGTACCTGCGCGGTGCCGGGATGGCGGGTCAGCACCTGCTTGAGCGCGCTGACTTTATCCATGGTGCACTGGCGGGTCGGAAGGCTCACTGCCAGCGGACGATCCGGGGCATTGGCGGAGAAATCAGGCACAACCAGTTCGTTTGCGATCAACGAGATCCGGTCGTCGCGGATGTTGACCTTGCCGCTGACCAGCACCACGGCGTCGTCGGCGACATCGGCACCATACGCCGAGTAGGTCTGCGGAAAGAACATCACCTCGATGCCGCCGGTGAGATCCTCCAATTGCGCTGAGGCCCAGGGCAATCCGTTCTTATTGACTCGGCGGTTCACCGATGCCAGGATGCCGCCGAGCCGCACCTGGCTGTCGGCGGCGATGTCGCCCTCCAGGATCGCCGGGATCTGGGTGTCGACCTGGGCGGCAAGCAGGTGGGCGATGCCGTTGAGCGGGTGTCCGGAGACGTAGAGGCCGAGCATCTCGCGTTCCAGGGCCAGCTTGTGTTTGTCGGCCCACTCCTCGTCAGGCACTTTGATGCCGAAAACGGCGTCGGTTGAGGAGCTTTCGCCGTCTCCCCCACCGAACAGGTCGAACTGCCCCACCGCCTCGGCCTTCTTGGTGCCCAACACCGAGTCGACGGCGTCGGTGTGCACCAGAAACAGGCCCTTACGCGGATGCCCCAGCGAGTCGAAGGCACCGGCCTTGATCAAGGATTCGGTGACCTTCTTGTTGCAGGCCGCGATGTCGATCTTGTTGAGGTAGTCGGAGAAGTCGGTGAACCGGCCCTTGTGCGTCCGGGTGGTGATCAGGGAGCCGACAACATTGGCGCCCACGTTGCGTACCGCGCCCAGCCCGTAGCGGATGTCTTCACCCACCGAAGCGAAGTTCAGCTCGGACTCGTTGACGTCCGGCGGCAGCACGGTGATCCCCAGCCGGCGGCAGTCAGCCAGGTACACCGCGGCCTTGTCCTTGTCGTCACCGACCGATGTCAATAATCCCGCCATGTATTCGGCCGGGTAGTTCGCCTTCAAGTAGGCCGTCCAGTACGACACCAGTCCGTATGCGGCCGCATGCGACTTGTTGAACGCGTACCCGGCGAACGGAAGGATGGTGTCCCACAACGCTTTCACGGCCTTCTCGGAGAACCCGTTGGCCGTCATCCCCTCATAGAAGCCCTTGTACTCGGCTTCCAGCACTTCGAGCTTCTTCTTGCCCATGGCTTTACGCAGCGCATCGGCCTTGCCCATCGTGTAGGAGGCGACCTTCTGCGCGATGAACATGATCTGCTCTTGGTAGACGATCAGGCCATAGGTCTCCGACAGGATGCTGCGCAGCGGTTCCTCGAGCTCAGGGTGGATGGGCTTAATGACCTGACGGCCGTTCTTACGGTCGGCGTAGTCGTTGTGGGCGTTCATGCCCATCGGGCCGGGCCGGTACAGCGCCAGCACCGCGACGATGTCGTTGAACTCGGTGGGCTGCATGCGGCGCAGCAGGTCGCGCATCGGACCGCCATCGAGCTGGAACACCCCCAGGGTGTCGCCGCGGCCCAGCAGTTCGTACGTGGCGGGATCATCGAATGCCACGGTGTCCAGATCCAGCTCGATGCCCCGGTTGGCCTTGATGTTCTCCAGACAGTCGCCGATGATCGTCAGGTTGCGCAGGCCCAGGAAGTCCATCTTCAGCAAGCCGATTTCTTCACACGACGGGTAGTCCCAGCCGGTGATGACGGCGCCGTCCTGCGGGCGCTTCCACAACGGGATCGCGTCGATCAGCGGCTCGGAGCTCATGATCACCGCGCAGGCATGTACGCCGGCGTTGCGAACCAAGCCCTCCAGGCCGCGTGCTGTCTCGTAGATGGTGCGCACGTCGGGATCGGTGTCGATCAGCCCGCGAACCTCCGCGGCCTCCTTGTACCGCTCGTGGTTGGGGTCGGTGATGCCCGACAGCGGAATGTCCTTGGCCATGATCGGCGGCGGCAGCGCCTTGGTAATCCGGTCGGCGATCGCATAGCCAGGCTGGCCGTAGTGCACGCGGGCTGAATCTTTCAGCGCCGCCTTGGTTTTAATGGTGCCGAAGGTGATCACCTGGGCGACCCGGTCACTACCCCACCGCTCGGCGGCGTAGCGCACCATCTCGCCGCGGCGGCGGTCGTCGAAATCGATGTCGATATCGGGGGCCGACGGCCGTTCCGGATTGAGGAAGCGTTCGAACAGCAGACCGTGTGGGATCGGGTCGATGTTGGTGATGCCCAGCGCGTAAGCCACCAGTGACCCAGCGGCCGAACCTCGGCCCGGGCCCACCCAGATGTTGATCGAGCGGGCGTAGTTGATCAGGTCCGCGACGATCAAGAAGTAGGACGGAAATCCCTTGCCGCAGATGACGTCGATCTCGTAGGAGGCGCGATCGGTGTACTCGCTCGGCACACCGGCCGGAAAGCGCCGCTCCAGACCAGCCTGCACCTCGTGGCGCAGCCAGGACCCTTGGTCATGGCCGTCGGGCACCGGAAACACCGGCATCCGGTCGCGCGGCGCCCAGACGTCGGCGTAGGACTGCACCCGCTCGGCGATCAGCAGGGTGGAGTCGCACGCCCCCGGAAGCTGGTCGTCCCACAACGCGCGCATCTCGGCGGCCGACTTCAGGTAGTAGCCGTCCCCGTCGAACTTGAAGCGGGTGGGGTCCGACAGCGTCTTGCCGGTCTGAATACACAGCAGCGCCTCGTGGTTCTGCGAGGCGTCGCGGGTGACGTAGTGGCAGTCGTTGGTGGCCAGCGGCGGGATGTCGAGCCTGCGGGCCACCTCCAGCAGCCCTTCGCGGACCCGGCGCTCGATGGACAGCCCGTGGTCCATCACCTCCAGGAAGTAGTTGTCGGGGCCAAAGATCTCCCGCCATTTGGCGGCTGCCTCCAGCGCCTCGCGCTCGTGGCCCAGCCGCAGCCGAGTCTGCACCTCCCCGGAAGGGCAGCCGGTGGTGGCGATGATGCCCTCGGCGTGCTCGGCGATGATCTCGGCGTCCATCCGCGACCATTTACCGAGCTGGCCCTCGAAGGAAGCCAGCGAGGAGAGCTTGAACAGGTTGCGCAACCCGGTGGCGTTCTCGGCCACCATCGTCATGTGGGTGTAGGAGCCGCTGCCGGAAACATCGTCGCTCTTCTGGCTGGGATCACCCCACTGGACCCGCCGGGTGTCGAACCGAGACGCGGGGGCGATGTAGGCCTCCACCCCGATGATCGGCTTGATACCGGCCTTGGTCGCCGCGTTGTAGAACTCGCTGGCGCCGAACATGTTTCCGTGGTCGGTCATCCCGATCGCGGGCATCTCCAACCGCTGCGCCTCGGCCAGCATCGGGGCGATCTTCGCCGCGCCGTCGAGCATCGAGTACTCGGTGTGGTTATGCAGGTGCACGAAGGACCGCGAGGATGAACTGTCCATAGGACCGCCAGTCTATGGCCGAGCACTGACGCTTCTCGGGCGTGTCGTCGACCGTGTCTTCCCCGCTGCCGTTTCCCGGGACAGCGGGCGCCGCTGTGCACTACGTTGAGGTTCGGCGTAAGCGAGGAGAGGCATACATGAGCGTGTACCGGGTGATCGACATCATCGGGACCAGCCCGTCGTCTTGGGAGAACGCCGCGGCCGAAGCGGTGCACCGGGCCAAGCAGACCATCGACGACATCCGCGTTGCTCAGGTCGTCGAGCAGGATCTCACCCTCGATGACAAGGGCGGGATCATCTACCGCACCAAGCTGCGCATCTCCTTCAAGATCCGGCCGCCGAAGTCGGCCAAGCCGGCCGACGAATAGAGCTACCGACCTCGATGTCGCGCAGCTTCGACGACTTGGTGGCCGAAGCCGCCGCCGCACCCGTCGACGGTTGGGAGTTCTCCTGGCTTGACGGCCGCGCCACCGAACAGCGCCCGTCCTGGGGTTATCAGCGACAGCTGGCGCAGCGGCTGTCGGGCGTCTCGGCCGCGGTCGACCTGCACACCGGTGGCGGCGAGGTGCTCGCAGGGATCGAGCGGTTCGGGACGTTCCCACCCACCATGGCAGCCACGGAGTCCTGGCCGCCGAATGCCAAACGCGCCACCGCGCTGCTGCATTCGCGTGGCGTCGTGGTGGTGACGGTGCCGGACCGGCCGCCGCTGCCCTTCGGCGACGAGGCATTCGATCTGGTCAGCAGCCGGCACCCGTTAGCGACGTGGTGGGACGAGATCGCGCGGGTGTTGCGGCCCGGCGGTCACTACTTCGCCCAGCAGATCGGGCCGGCGACGATGCTCGAGCTGAGCGAGTTCTTTCTCGGGCCGATGCCGGACAAAGGCGCCCAGTATCAACCGGAAGCGGTACGTGCCGAGGCGGCAGCCGCCGGCATGGACGTGCTCGACCTGCGGCTCGAGCGGCTGCGGGCCGAGTTCTTCGACGTGGGCGCGGTCATCTATTTCCTGCGCAAAGTGATCTGGACCGTGCCTGACTTCGCGGTCGAGGATCACCGTGACCGGCTGCGCGCGATGCACGAGCAGATCGAGGCCGAGGGGTGCTTCGTCGCACACGCCACCCGGGTGCTCGTCGAGGCCCGCAAGCCCTGAGTCACCGGTAGCCGGTTTCAGGACACCACAGTCAGCGCCGCCGAATGCGGCGGCGCCAGGACCTTCACGCCGACCGCCTCAACCTCGGCGACCGTCAAGGCCGACGCGGCTCCCCCGTCGAACGCTGCGAGCCCCGCAGATCCGAAGAGAGCGATCCCGGATGGGCGTGCCCGCTGATCGTGCCGCAGCTGGTGTCGAATCCCGTCGCACCCGTGCTTCCGGAACGCGGCAGCCCAGCGATGAGGCAGATCGTAGGGGGTCACCGTCACCAATTCGGTGGTTACCCCGTAGCGGCCCGCGGCCTGCCGAGTGGTGGCCGCCAGGCGCGCCTTCGCATCGGGTGGGGACACCTGCCGCAGTTCTCGGGCCGCCACCCAGTCGGTCGAGACCGGCCCCAGCCGACTCGCCTCCCTGATCGCCGCATAGCTGTCAGTGGCGAGGTAACAGGTGCCGTAGGGCGGCTTGAGGTCGAAACGCCCAGATCCGTCGGAGGAGAACCACCACGGCTCCAGGCCAGCCCCGCAGACCCGAACCAATCGCCGAGGCGGCCCCATGGTCGGAAACCCGGTTAGGTCACCCGGCTCACCCAGCGTCAGTTCCGCGCTCACGCGGCCAATGATCGTGCAGCAGCACCGGCCACCGTTCGGACCCGCGCAAGATCACCCCGAGCCAAGGCGTCCAAGGGCGGCTCACCGAGCTCGGGATCCGGAGTACGCAGCCATGCCGCCAGTGTCCACCCATCCACCGATGACTCAGGAAACAGCGGCAACACCTTGTCGAGCCCGCCAACGAGGTGGTCGCCGTCGAACTGCCACAACGGATACAGGTGCTCCCCGTCGGAGGTGATGGTGCGCAACAGGCGACGTCGAGCGGCCTTGGAGGCAACCGCCTGGCGAGTGATCCCAAGCCGGGCCTGAACTCCGTCAGTACGCACAAACGGGCCGACCAACTCATCCCAAGACGAGGCCTCCGGGGCGGTCGCACGCACCGCGCGTACCGCGAAGCTCAGGGGGTCGCCCAACACCACATCAGGGCTGCGGCCGGCGAGCTCGTGCGTCACCACAACGTTGGTGAGCACGCGCTCGAACTCCTTGGTTGCCTGGGACACGAACGCTTGGGCGTCCCGCCGCAGCGGTGCAGTCACCTCGACACCTCTTCCGTCAATACCGTCAACACTACGCGCACGTCGTCAACAGCGTCAACAGCGTCAACCGGGACCGGTGTCGGCAGGTTTGCAGATCCTGCACTCCGCTCGCGCTCAGCGGTTCAGGACGTCCAAGGCGTGTTGCAGGTCGGCGGGGTATTCGCTGGTGATCTCGATGCGCCGCCCGTCGCCGGGGTGGGCGAAGGCCAGTGAGCGGGCGTGCAGCCACTGGCGTTCCAGCCCGAGCTTGCGCGCCAACGTCGGATCGGCGCCGTAGGTGAGATCGCCGCAGCAGGGATGCCGCAGGGCCGAGAAGTGCACCCGGATCTGGTGGGTGCGGCCGGTTTCCAGGTGGACGTCGAGCAGGCTCGCGGCGACGAACGCCTCCACCGTGTCGTAGTGGGTGATGCTGTGCCGTCCGTCGGCGGTCACGGCGAACTTCCAGTCCGGTCCGTGATGCCGCCCGATCGGTGCGTCGATGGTGCCGCTGGACGGGTCCGGATGGCCCTGCACCAGGGCGTGATAGCGCTTCTCGACGGTGCGCGCCTTGAAGGCGCGTTTGAGCGCGGTGTAGGCGCGTTCGGAGATCGCCACCACCATCACCCCGGAGGTTCCGACATCCAGGCGGTGCACGATGCCCTGACGCTCCGGAACCCCGGAGGTGGTGATGCGGTAGCCGGCCGCGGCCAGGCCGCCCAGCACGGTAGGCCCGGTCCAGCCCACCGAGGCGTGCGCGGCGACCCCGGGGGGCTTGTCGACGGCGACGATGTCGGCGTCGGAGTACAGAATCGTCATGCCCTCGACCTCGGCCGGGGTGTTCTCCAGCGGCGGCGGCGCCTCGGGTAGCCGTACCTGCAGCCACGCACCGGCAACGAGCCGGTCGGACTTGCCGGCGGCTAAGCCGTCCAGTTCCACATCGCCGTTTTCGGCCAGGGTCGCCACAACATTGCGCGACAGGCCCAACAGGCGGGCCAGCCCGGCGTCCACGCGCATGCCGGCCAGCCCCTCGGGGACCGGCATGGATCGTTCGGTCACAGCCGCATCAGGCTTGCTCGCCCTTGCCGTCGCTGTCGCCGTCGGCGTTGCTGTCGCCGGCGCGGCGGCGACCCACCGCGTCGAAGTCGAAGCCGAACACCGACAGCGCCACCAGCAGGATCGCGCCGCCCACCACGGCCGGGTCGGCGACATTGAACACCGGCCACCAGCCGATCGACAGGAAGTCGACCACGTGGCCCTGCAGATGCCCGGGCGCCCGGAAGAACCGGTCTACCAGGTTGCCCAGCGCGCCGCCGAGGATCATTCCCAGCCCGATCGCCCACCAGGGCGACACCAGGCGGCGCGACATCCAGATGATGCCGAGCACCACCGAGCTGGCGATCAGTGTCAACACCCAGGTGTAGCTGGTGGCCATCGAGAAGGCGGCGCCCGAGTTGCGGACCAGGGTCCAGGTCACGGTGTCGCCGATGATCGGCACCGGCTGGCCGGGGGTCAGCATCTTCACTGCGAGCACCTTGGTGACGACGTCGGCCAGCAGCACCACCGTGGCCACCGACAGCAGTAGCCCCAGCCGGCGGGACGGGGCGGCGGGCTCCGTCTCAGGCGCCGCGACCGGGTCCACCTCCGTCTCGGTCGAGTCGGTTGTCTCGTCAGTCACGCTCCCATCATCCCTTAACCCAGGTGCGGCATGATCGCGGCATGCTGTCCAAGCGCCTCACCGTCATCACCACCGGCGGCACCATCTCCTGCAGCACCCACGGCGACGGGGCGCTGCGGCCCGCCCGCAGCGGCTCGGACCTGCTCGCGGACACCGGCGCCGCGGACGTCACCGTGGTGGACCTGATGGCGCGGGACAGCTCGGAGCTGGGCCCGGTCGACTGGGCGGCGCTCCTCGCCGCGGTCAATGCCGCGGTGGACGGCGGCGCCGACGGCGTGGTGGTCACCCACGGCACCGACACCTGCGAAGAGGGTGCGCTCTGGCTAGAACTCGGCTATCGCGGAGCCGCGCCGGTGGTGCTGACCGGGGCTCAGCGCGGTGCGGACGCCCCCGACGCCGACGGGCCGGGCAACCTGCGCGACGCCCTGGCCGTGGCCGCGGATCCAGCGGCCCGGGGGCTGGGGGTGCTGATGTGCTTCGCCGGCCGGGTGCTGGCCCCGCTGGGGCTGCAGAAGGCGACCATCACCGGGCTGACCGGATTCACCGGCCCGCTGCTGGGCAACGTCACCGCCGGACAGGTCACGCTGTCCGGCGACAAGACTCGGCCCTACCTCGGTGCACCTGCCACTGTCCCGCGGGTGGATGTCGTGGCGCTGTACGCAGGTGCCGACGCGGTCGCCCTGGATGCCTGCGTCGGCGCCGGTGCGCGCGGGGTGGTGTTGGCCGCGTTGGGGTCGGGTAACGCCACGACGGCGGTGATCGACGGAGTGCGCCGGCACTGTGCGGCCGGCGTCGCGGTCGCGGTGTCCAGCCGGGTTCCGCAGGGGCGAATCGGTGCGGATTACGGCCCCGGCCGGGCGCTGGTGGAGGCCGGCGCGGTGGTGGTGCCGCGACTGCGGCCGCCGCAGGCCCGTATCCTGCTGATGGCGGCGCTTGCCGCCGGTCAGCCGGTCGCAGATGTCATCGACCGGTGGGGCTGACCGATGGCCAAGATTCTCGCCCTCCTTGGCACCGCCGTTCTGACGCTCGGGTCCGCCGCAGCGGCCCACGCCGAGCCGCCGCCCGGGACGGACGCCGTCGACGACTACCCCATCGCGACCGGGCGGTACTCGTCGCCGAGCGACTTCTACTGGGTGTTCTTCAGAACGCCCGACGGCCGCTCGTGCGGCATCGGCCCCAACGGCGGGCCGATCGGCTGCGATGCGGTGCCGATGGACGCTCCCGACGGCGCCAACCAGACCGTGCTCGAAGCCGGCGGGCTGCCCGCGATCTACCGCCACTCCGACATCGCGTCGTTCACCCGGGACGTGGATGTGCTGCCGGAGGGCCATCGACTGGAGAACTGGGGCTCCAGCTGTGCAGTCGGCTACCAGGGCACCGTGACTTGCAAAGGCTATGGCCGCCACGGATTCACCGTCTCCAGCGTCTACGGTGTGCTGTGGTGACGACCCTGCACCACCCCGAGCCCGTGGAGGCCGCGCGCCCGGCGGGCGCTCCCCTGACGAGCTAGCTGGGTTCCTCCGGGCGGGCGACGTAGTCCGGCCAGTCCAGGCTGGCGACCGGGTCGGCGCGGCTGATCCCTGGCTCGTCGTCGGGGAACGTGCGCACTGGACCGGGGCCTGAACCGCGCGTCTCGAAGCGGACCGTCATTACCCCGTGGCCGGCCCCCTGCACCCAGCCGTGGCCGAGTTCTGGGTGGCTGACATCGTCGCCAACGCGCCATAGTGCCGCCGCTGCAGGCGACGAAATCGGTTCCCGTGCCGTCACTTCCGGTGAGACGGCCCCCAGGTCTAGCGATTCCAGATCCGGGAACAGCGACTCCTGGCGAACGTCGGTCAGCCCGGAGAACCCCACGCCGAGCAGCCGGATCGGGCCGATCTCCTGCGGATCGAGCAGCAGCCGACCGGCCGCCGACGTGAGTGCTGCGGCGTCGGTGGTCGCATTGGGCAGCGTGGCCGAGCGGGTCAGCACACTCATGTCGGCCTTCTTGAGTTTCACCGTCACGGTGCGAGCGCCACGCCCGTCGCGCAGCAGCCTGCGGTAGGCATGCTCACCGATCGGGCCGATCTCAGCCCGCAGCTGGTCCAAGGTGGTCAGGTCGACGGCGAAGGTCGATTCAGCGCTGATCTGTTTGGCCTCAGCGCGTTCGGCGACTCGCCGATCATCGATCCCTCGGGCTAACCGGTGCAGTGCGGGCCCGATGGTGGCGCCCAGGATGTCGGCGACCTCGCTGTCGGTCAGCGCGGCGAGCTGGCCGATGGTGTCGATGCCCAGCCGGTGCAGCTTCTCCTCGGCGACCGGACCGATCCCCCACAGCCGGCGCACCGGAAGCCCATCCAGCAGCAGCCGTTCCTCGGAGCGGCTGACGACCCGCACCCCGTTCGGCTTCGCCAGATCGGAGGCGATCTTGGCTATCTGCTTGCCCGAACCCGCCCCGACCGACGCCACCAAGCCGGTCTCATCGAGCACCCGTCCGCGAAGGCGTTCGCAGAACCGCAGCACCTCCGCAGCGGTTGCGCCCGCCAGCTCAGCCGGTTCGCCGAACGCCTCGTCGAAGGAGAGCTGCTCGACGACCGGAATCACCGCACGCACCGTCTCGAAAACCCGTCGGCTGGCCATGCCGTACACGGCGCCACGCGGCGGCAGCACGACCGCCGGGGCCCCCACCAGCCGGCGCGCCTGATGCATCGGCATCGCCGAGCGGGCGCCGAAAACCCGAGCCTCGTAACTGGCCCCGGCCACCACACCGCGGCCGCCGAGCCCGCCGACCAGTACCGGCCGTCCCCGCAACGTCGGGCGGGTCAATTGCTCGACGGACGCGAAAAACGCGTCCATATCCAGGTGCAGGACCCATCGGGCGTCCACGGGCTTAAGCCTATTGGGCACTGCCACGCCTGGGCGCATCCGACTAGGGTCGAGACGATGGCGATGAATCTGGTACACCGGCTGTGTTGCAGCTCCCGGTACTGGGCACGCAGCGTCGAGCGCGAGCTTCTGCCGTGGGCGCTGGCAGACGTCGTCCTCGGCGAGAACACCCTGGAGATCGGGCCAGGCTACGGCGCCAACCTGCGGTGTCTGGTGAACATGACGCCTCGGCTGACTGCCGTGGAGATCGACCCACCGATGACCGAGCGCCTGCAGGCGAAATACGGTTCACGCGCCCACATCATCAACGGTGACGGCACCGCTACCGGGCTACCGTCGGACGAGTTCAGTTCAGTGGTGTGTTTCACCATGCTGCACCATGTTCCGACACCGGCGTTGCAGGACCGGCTGTTCGCCGAGGCGTTTCGAGTACTGCGCCCCGGCGCGGCCTTCGCCGGCAGCGACGGGGTGCACTCGACGATGTTCCAGCTGATGCATCTCCGCGACACCTATAACCCAGTCCCACCCGATACACTGCCAGACCGTTTGCGCAGCATAGGTTTCCGCGATGTACAGGTGACCACGGCGGGCGGTCAACAGCGCTGGCTGGCCGTCAAGCCCTGACGCAGCGCTACTTCGACCCGCCGCCACCCTTGTTGAGCTGGTGCGGGCAGTAGGTTTTCGCCGCGATCGCCGCGAACCGGGCCGCGTCGGCGACACTGAGATCGGGATTGGCCTCGGTCACGTCGTTGAGCAGTTCCAGGCTTGTTTCACCGTTGGCCGCCAACCCGCACAGCGCCTCGGCAGCCGCCACGGCTTGAGCCGGGGAGTCGAAGACGATCCCGACCTGGCGAAGCGAAGTGATGAACTCCGTGCTGTCGACCGCGCTCACCTCCACCGCGTCGGGATCGGCGTGGCCGGGTGCGGCGAGAACAAGCGTGGCGGCGGCGACCAGTGGGACGATCAACAGCTTCATAGGGGCCCTCCTGGAGTGACCGAGGTTTTGCGGCATTGATGCCACGTCAGCCGAGCGCCGACTGCGATCCGGCAAGCGCACTGTCCTCGTCGTCGAGCACGTGCACCGCGTGGATGCCCGGTTTCAGCGACAGCTTCGCGACGAGTTCGTCGAGGCCGGCCTGATCGACGTTCCAATGCTGCACCACATCCGGCGTCTGCTGCAATTGCGCGATCACCTGGTCGAGTGGAACCGGCGCCTCGCGATCCTTGATGTTGGTCGACACCACCCGGGCGACCGGGGCCACCGTCCGGGTGGCCGGCGCACCCAGTGCACCACCGGCCGCACTGCCCAGGGCTGCCGGGGCGAGCATGCCCGGGACGGTTCCCGCTGCGGGCGCCGCGCCCAGCGCCGTCTCCGGCAGCGAGGTGGAGGCAAGCTGGATCGCCGAGGTGGCGCTGGCCCAGTTCGGGGGCACCGACAACGCTCCCACGCGCATCGCGCTGCCCGCAGCGGCCCCGGCGGCCCTGCTCAGACCGGCGCCCGCGGTCAAACCGGGACTGTGCAGGCCGCCGAGCGCCGACTTCGGAATTGCCGGAAGTACCGCCTTGTACCCGGCCCGGAATTGGGTGATCCCCAGGTTCGTACTGGCGTGGGTGGCGTTGACCCAACCGGTCTGGCTGCTGACTCCGGAGAGCAGTGAGAGGTCACTCTCCAATATCGAACTCACCTGGGTACCGCCCGTGGCCGAATCGATCAAATTCTTCCACCCAGAGGTGTATGCGGAAGTCAGCGCGTTGATCTGCTGGGTGATCTGCTGGATCAGGTCGGGTGCAGGCGTGGCCGCCGCGGTCGATTCGGCGCTCCCCGCGTCGCTCTTCGTGGTCTGCGGCGCCGCGGTGAACGAGGTCAGATTGGTTGCCGCCGCCGAAGCGCCGGCGTAGCCCTGCATCGCGGCGACATCCTGGGCCCACATCCGGCCGTATTCGGCTTCGACAGCGGCGATCGCGATGCTGTTCTGCCCAAGAATGTTGGCAGCCACCAACGAAGCCAGCTGAGTGCGGTTAGCGGCGATCGCCGGGGGCGGCACGATGCCGGCGAAGGCCGATTCGTAGGCGGCTGCCGCCGCCGTCGCCTGGGCGGCGGTTTGCTCAGCCTGAGCAGCCGTGGTCGACAGCCACGTCACATACGGCGCTGCGGCGGACGCCATCGCCGCCGCAGCCGGCCCCTGCCAGCCGCCGCTGAGGCTTGCCAGCGCCGCCTGGTAGGAGGACGCGGCGGCGTGCAACTCGGCGCCCAGCCCGGACCAGGCCGCCGCCGCGGCGAACAACGGGTCCGCGCCCGGGCCCGAATACAGCTGGCCGGAGATGATCTCCGGCGGTTGCGCTGCGAAGCTCTGAAATACCATGAACGCGACCTACTTCCGTTATTTCGCGATCGGCGGGATGACGATGACGGTGGCGGTGGTGGCGATATCCGGGCCGGTCTGCTTGTTCGTGACGTGGCTGATGGCACTGATCGCCCGGGTGGCGGTGGCGCCCGCGGCCTGACGTATCGGTGTCCCGATCGCGCGCCCAGCTAGGCTCGACAGCGCCATCTGGCCGGCTAGCGCACCCTCACCGTTGACCGCGAGTGCCGGAGCGGCCTCCAGCACGCTGGCCTGCAGGGCCACGGTGGCGGTCTTGACCGCCGGAACAGCGCTGGCCCAGTTCGACGGCACCGACAGCGACCCGATCAGGCCGGCTCGGCCCACTGTCGCCGTCACCGCGGCCGGGGCGGCGTGCGCGCCGCTGAGGAGCGGGCTGGACAACAGGGGCGCCAAGGCACCGACGATCGGCTTGGGGTTGAGCGTGTTGCTCAGGTTCGCCAGTGCGGTGGCCACCGATGGGATGCTGATGGACATCTGGTAAATGCTTCGCGCCGAGCTGGCCACCCCAATCCCATACGGCCCATTCACGGTGCTCATTACGTTGGCCAGGCTCTTCACGACAGCCTGAACATCGTCGATAACCTGGGTAACGCCCGGAGGCAGCGTCCCGGCGTTGGATGCGGCCGCGTTCTGCAGCGCGTTGGTGGCTGCCGCCGGCTGGCTGATGTCCCCGGTGGAGTTGGTGGTCTCCGGCGGCTTGTGGAAGGGGCTCAGCTGGGTGGCCGTCGCCGATGAACCGGCGTAGGTGTACATCGCGGCCGCATCCTGTGCCCACATTTCGCCGTAGTGGGCTTCGGTCGCCGCGATCGCCGGGGCGTTCTGTCCCAGGAAATTGGTCGCGACCAGCGACGCCAGCAGGGTGCGGTTGGCGGCGATCACCGGTGGCGGCACGGTCGCGGCGTACGCGGCCTCATAGGCGCCCGCAGCTGCCGTGGCCTTCAGCGCCGTCTCCTCGGCCCCTACGGCCGTGGCCTTCAGCCACGCCGCGTACGGGGCGGCCGCTGCCGACATCGATGCCGCTGAGGGCCCCTGCCAGGCCGAGTCCGCGAGGTCGGCGATCACCGAGGCATAGGACGTGGCGGTGTAGTGCAGCTCGGTGGCCATCGCCGACCAGTTCGCCGCAGCGGCCAGCAATGGTGCCGAACCCGGGCCTGCGTACATTCTCGCGGAGTTGACCTCCGGCGGGAGTGCCCCGAAATCCATGAATTCCCTGCCCCTCTAGCCGAGTAATGAACCAACCCATCCAAGTTGCGTCACGCACCGTATTGCCGGGTTCTTGGCAATTTGCGTGGGTCAGAACCAACCGCAGACAACTGTTCGTATGCCTGGAGATTAATCGGAGACGAACAGGCGCTGAAATCGCCGACGTGGCAGTTCAGCGCTGTTTCGCCGACGTTTCACCGGCCTCAGCGGCGGCTCCTGCGTACCCCTGCAGAAGGGTTTTTCACCACCGCAAACTGCATAAATGCCGGTTTTGGTGCGCCAACTGCGTACCGCGCTGCGCCCCTCCCCCGGCCGACGCCGACCATAAGAATCTGGTCGCGAGAAAGTCGACCCTGGCCACGTTCACCATTTCGGCGACTGAACCCTCAGGCCTTGGCGATGGCCACCCGCACACCGTCCCCGATTTCCACGGGATCGGTCGGCTCGCCGAATTCGAAACTGGTCGCCAAGATCTCTCCGGCAATCAACTCGGCGTGATTCTGCGCCCACTGCAGCCGCTGCTCGGGCACCGCGATCACCACGCTGATCCGGTCGGAGACCTCGAGGCCGCTGGTTTTGCGCAGCTCTTGCAGTTCCCGGATCCGATCCTTGGCCCAGCCCTCGGCTTCCAGCTCGGGTGTCACGGCGCTGTCGAGCACCACCAGGCCGGCGCCTTCGGGCAGCGCCACGGTGTACTCCGGGTCAGCGGCCACCAGCTTGGAGGTGTACTCGCTCTCCAACAACACAACCGGACCCGCGCTCAGGGTCCCATCGGGGTTGACGACGCCCTCGCCGGCCTTCACCGCTTTGATAGCAGCCTGGACATCCTTACCCACGCGGGGACCTGCCACCTTCGCGTTGACCGCCAGATCGAATCGCCCGTAGCGCGCGATGTCGCCGGTCAGCTCGACAGCCTTGACGTTGAGCTCGTCGGCGATCAGGTCGGTGAACGGTGCCAGGCGCTGCGGATCGTCGACGGCGACGGTGAGTTTGGGCAGCGGCAACCGAACTCGCAGCTGGTGCGCCTTGCGCACCGACGACGCCGCCGAGCAGACCTCGCGGACCTGGTCCATCGCCGCCACCAGTTCGGCATCGGCGGGCAGATCGGCGGCCTCGGGCCAATCGGTCAGGTGCACGGAGCGTTCCCCGGTTACACCGCGCCAGATCACCTCGGTGGTCAGTGGCAGCAGCGGCGCAGCCAACCGAGCGGTGATCTCGAGCACGGTGTGCAAGGTGTCGATCGCGTCGGCGTCCTCGTCCCAGAAGCGCTGCCGGGAGCGCCGCACGTACCAGTTGGTCAGTGCCTCGGTGAACTGCCGCAGTTGCTCGCAGGCGCCAGAGATATCGCAGACATCCAGGGCCTGCGTCAGGTCGTTGCGCAGCGATGCCAACTTGGCCAGGATGTAGCGATCCAGAACGTGCTGCGAATCGGTGCGCCAGACACCGGGTTTCGGAGCGTACAGCGTTAGGAACGTGTAGGCGTTGGTCAGCGGCAGCATCACCTGGCGTACGCCCTCGCGGATGCCCGCCTCAGTGACGATCAGGTTTCCGCCGCGCAGGATGGGCGACGCCATCAGGAACCAGCGCATGGCGTCGGAGCCGTCGCGGTCGAACACCTCGCTGACGTCCGGGTAGTTGCGCAGCGACTTGCTCATCTTCTGCCCGTCGCTGCCCAGCACGATGCCGTGTGCCACACAGGTTTTGAATGCCGGGCGGTCGAACAGCGCGGTCGCCAGTACATGCATCATGTAGAACCAGCCGCGGGTCTGACCGATGTATTCGACGATGAAGTCGCCCGGGTAGTGGGTCTGAAACCAGTCCTCATTCTCAAACGGGTAATGCACCTGGGCATACGGCATCGAGCCGGAGTCGAACCAGACATCCAGCACGTCGGGGATGCGCCGCATCGTCGACATGCCGGTCGGGTCGTCCGGGTTGGGCCGGGTCAGCTCGTCGATGTAAGGGCGATGCAGGTTGTCCGGCCGTACCCCGAAGTCGCGCTCCAGCTCATCCAGGCTGCCGTAGACGTCGATCCGCGGATAGGCCGGATCGTCGGACTTCCACACCGGAATCGGCGTGCCCCAGTAGCGGTTTCGGGAGATCGACCAGTCGCGTGCGCCGCGCAGCCAGTTGCCGAAGATCCCGTCCTTGATGTGCTCGGGGTACCAGGTGATCTGCTCGTTGAGTTCGACCATCCGGTCCCGGATTTCGGTGACGCGGACGAACCACGACGACACCGCCTTATAGATCAGCGGATTGCGGCAGCGCCAGCAGTGCGGGTACGGGTGCTCGTAGGTCTCGTGGCGCACCAGCACCGCGCCGTTGGCCGCGGCCGGCCCACTGCCGTTCTTGAGGTCGGCGATGATCGCCTTATTCGCGTCGAAGACGTGCTGGCCGGCATAGTCCGGCACAGTGACATCGAAGCGGCCCTTGGCGTCCACCGGAGTGACCGGGGTGATGCCGGCCGGGTCGGTGGTGTTCTTGTCGTCCTCGCCGTAGGCCGGCGCCAGGTGCACGATGCCGGTGCCGTCCTCGGTGGACACGAAGTCGGCGGCCAGCACCCGGAAAGCCCTCGCCGAATCCATGAAATAGGGGAACGGCGGTGCATAGCGCATATCGAGCAGCTCCGAGCCTCGGTAGCTGCCCAGCACCTGCGCCTGTTCGCCCTCGCCGAGGCCCAGCTCGCGCGCGTAGGCGCCCAGCCGCGCCTGCGCCAGCAGATAACGCCGCTCCCCCGCCGCGACCAGCACATAGGTCACGTCCGGGTTGACCGCCACCGCCTGATTGGACGGCAATGTCCACGGAGTGGTGGTCCACACCAACAGGTGAGCACCCTCGAGCTCACCGGCCGGTCCATCGCCGACGATCCGGAACCCGACGGTCAACGCCGGGTCTTGGCGACTCTTGTAGACGTCGTCGTCCATCCGCAGCTCATGGTTGGACAACGGGGTCTCGTCGCGCCAGCAATACGGCAGCACCCGGTAGCCCTCGTAGGCCAGGCCCTTGTCCCAAAGCTGCTTGAACGCCCACAACACCGACTCCATGAAAGGCAGGTCGAGGGTCTTGTAGTCGTTGTCGAAGTCCACCCAGCGGGCCTGGCGGGTGACGTAGGCCTGCCACTCAGACGTGTAGCGCAGCACCGATTCCCGGCATGCCTGGTTGAACGCGGCGATGCCCATGGCGTCGATCTGTGACTTGTCGGTGATGCCCAGCTGGCGCTCCACCTCGAGCTCGGCCGGCAGCCCATGGGTATCCCAGCCGAACCGGCGCTCCACCTTGTAGCCGCGCATGGTGCGGTAGCGCGGCACGATGTCCTTGACGTAGCCGGTCAGCAGATGGCCGTAGTGCGGCAGGCCGTTGGCGAACGGTGGCCCGTCGTAGAACACGTATTCTTGCGCACCGTCGCGGCGGGCGATGCTGGCCCGGAAGGTGTCGTCGGCGGCCCAGTAGTCCAGGACGGCGGCTTCAGCCGCCGGGAAGTCGGGGGCGCCGGCGGCCGGCTTCGGATAGCTGCGTTCGCTCACGGTGTGTTGTCTCCCAAGGGCCCGGCCCGGGGACGACGCCGCGCGGTTGCGCGAGCGCCGCGGTACCACCCCGCTTGCCGCACTCCTGTCCTGGGGCGCGACCGCTCGATGCAAGGCTGTGACGGGCCGTCCCGTTCGGTTCTACTGAGCCGGTCGCTGGGCGATGCGGCTGTTCTTCCGAAGGCTCCCCGGTGATTGCCGGTTCAATGCCGTTGGTCAGAAGTCTAAAGCCTGCCACCTACACCGGCTCTGGCAGGGCTGGGGCTTCTACACTGTTCAATGTGGCTTTCAGCCCGTCGTACGCCCGCGATGTGGTGCTGCCGCTAGCGTCTGCGGCCTACACCGTGATGTCCGGCGCTGCGCCCACGCTGCCGCCCGGGTTCAGCCAAATCGCCCCGATCGAGGCCGACCAGGCGCACTTGGCCGCGTTGCCCGAGCAGCATCCTGCGACGGCGATGGCCAAGGACACCAACATCTTTGGGCTGATAGGCCGCGACATCACCAGTGGCACCGCGTTCATCGCATTTCGTGGCAGCTCCGATGTGGCGGACTGGATCGCCGATTTCGACTTCGTCCCGGCGCCGTATGCGCCGGTGGTGGGATTCGGCCAGGTGCATGCCGGCTTCCAGGACGTCTACGGCTGCGTCCGGGCCTCGATCGCCGCCAACCTGCCCGCGGCGATCAGCGGGTGCAGCCAGATCCTCATCACCGGGCACAGTCTGGGGGCCGCCCTGGCGGTGCTGGCCGCACCGGATGTCGCGCAACGGATGCCCCCGAACATCTTCGAGCCGCGGCTGACCACCTTCGGTGGCCCACGCGTCGGCGTACCCGACTTCAAGGCCGCGTTCGACGCTGCCATCGAATGCTGTTATCGCGTGGTGAATTTCCTCGACATCGTCCCGCTGGTGCCGCCCGCGCCGTATGTGCACGTGGGCGCCGAAATCGCCGTCGACAGCGGCGGTGCGATCGACGTCGGCTGGCGGCACAGCCTGGCCGCTTACCACGCCGGCCTTTCGACGCTGATCTCCGGCGAAGCGTGACCGCGGGTGCGTGACCGCTGGGTCGATGCGGCGGCCCCAGTTTCGGCTCTCCTGCGTCGAGCCTCGCTGAACCGCCGGGTCAGGCCGCTCCCCGTGCGCAGATCCAGCCTTCCGGCATCCGGCCCGCAGCAAGGAATTCGGCCACTTCTGCGGCCACTTCCGGCGCCAACGCGGTATCGGCGGCCGGGTAGAGCACCGGCTCCTCCAATTTGTTGTGGTCGGCCAGCAAAGCCAGCAACTGTCGACAGGTCCACCGCAACCTGTCGTAGTCAGCGCCTGCTCCGGCCAGCTCGCCAAGGGCGTCCATGGTGCGCCAGATCTCGCCGTGGCCGCGGATCATCCCGAACACCGCCATCATGTGGGCGCCCCTGCTGATCGGTGGGAACAGCAGTTGTTCCTCCAGGTAAATGTGGCGTCGCAGCACAGCCAATGTGACGCTGAGGCCGTCGGCGTCGACGCTGTCGGCCTCAAGCCCCGCCAGGAAGGCTCTGATTCCGGCGTCGATCTGCAGATGCTCGCGCTCCAAAGCGGTAGAAAGAGCTGCATCGGACATGTATGACGCTCCCCTCCGAGCGGTTCGACGACCCCGGCGGGCACTGTTGAACGCACCCCGCGAATGATTTTTACAATCAAGGCTCGTTTAAATCTAGCCCACGCGGCGGCGTGCTGACCAGAGCCGGTTCGGCCCCAGCTCAGTGGTCGTTCTCTTCCTCCGGCGGCTGGATCGCGGCCAATACCTCGGCGGTCCGGTCTTCGTCCGCCGACTGGCCGGACAGCTCCGGGAACGCCGTGGCGACCATGTCCTCGAATGTTCGGTCGCGCGGGCCGGAGTTGGCGCCTGCCGCAACGGGCGCAGCTACCCGCACCGCGCGCGCCGGATGTTCCCGCACGTTCAGCGGCCACCAGAACCAGCGGCCCAGCAGCGCCGCGGTCGACGGCATCAGGAACGAGCGGACGACCAGGGTGTCGAACAGCAGGCCGAGCCCGATCGTGGTGCCCACCTGGCCCACCACCCTCAGGTCACTGACGAGCATGGACGCCATGGTGAAGGCGAACACCAGGCCGGCAGCAGTGACGACCTTGCCGGTTCCTCCCATGGTCCGGATGATGCCGGTCTTCAGGCCCGCGCCCATCTCCTCTTTAAACCGGGCCACCAGCAGCAGGTTGTAGTCGCAGCCCACCGCCAGCAGGATGATGACCGACATCACCATCACCAGCCAGTGCAGGTGGATCCCGAAGATGTACTGCCACAGCAATACCGACAGCCCGAAGGACGCGCCAAGCGACGCCAGCACCGTCCCGACGATCACCACCGAGGCGACGAAGCTCCGGGTAATCAACAGCATGATGATGAAAATGATTGCCAGCGAGGTGATCCCAGCAATCAGCAGGTCGTAGTCGGCTGTTCCCTGCAAATCGTTGAAGAGTGCGGCGGTGCCGGCCACATAGACCTTGGCGGTCGACAGGGGCGTGCCCTTCAAAGATTCGGTGGCGGCCTTCTTGATCAAGTTGACCCGCGCCATGCCTTCCGGCGTCGCCGGGTAACCGTCGTGGGTGACGAAGAACCGCGCCGCGTGCCCGTCCGGCGACAGGAACAATTGGATCACGCGCTTGAAGTCCGGGTTGTCGAAGGCCTCCCGGGGCAGGTAGAACGAGTCGTCACTCTTCGCTGCGTCGAAGTCTTGGCCCATCGCGGCCGAGTCACCGCCGACCTCTTCGATCTGCGACAGGATCCCCGACATGGTGCTGTGCAACGTCAGCATCATGGTCTGCAGGCTGCGCAGGGCAGCGATCTGCGCGGGCATCATGCCCAGCAGCTGGGGCGTCACCACGTCGATATTGCTCATGTCAGGCGCCAGCTCGTTGATCTTGTCGGTGAGCAGGGTGGTGCCGTCCATCGATGCATACGCCGCCCGCAACGACATGCAAGTGGAACTCGTCGAGCAATCTTGCCGCGACTCAACCGATTCACGGAGCGCTTTGGAGTTCTCGTTCAAATCGTTGAGGTTGCCGCGGACCTGTTGGGCCAGGTCCATCGCTTCCCGGGAGACACCGGTCGCATGGTGGGTGCTGGCGCCCAACTGTTGCATCAGCCCGTACATCCGCTGCAGCGAGGCGATGGTTCCTTCGAGATCATCCGCTTGCTGGCGCATATCCGCCACCCGGTTTTTTACGAAGTCCAGGTTCTGCAGCTGACCGGCACTCTGCATGCTGAGCAGGAACGGAATCGAGGTGTGCCCAAGCGGGGCGCCTTCGGGCCGGGTCACTCCCTGCACCATGGCGACGCCTTCGACCGCAAAGACACTCTTAGCCAGCTTGTTAAGCACCAGGAAGTCCGCGGAGTTGCGCATATCGTGATCGGATTCGATCAGCAGCACCTCCGGCATGAGGCGCGATTCAGGGAAATGCCGCGCTGCGGCCGCCCAGCCGAGGTTGGACGGGGTGTCTTGCGGGATGAACGACGGGTCCCGGTAGCTCACCTGGTAGCCGGGCAGCGCGAGCAGGCCGATGAGCGCGATCGCGGAGGCGGCCACGAAGATCGGCGCGGGCCAGCGCACTATTGCCGTGCCTACCTTGCGCCAGCCGCGGTCCGACATCTTGCGGCGGGGTTCGAGCAGACCGTAGCGACTGGCGACAGCCAGGACCGCCGGGACCAGCGTCAGCGCCAGGGCCACCGCAACCAGCATGCCTACCGCGCAGGGGACGCCCATGGTCTGAAAGACCGGCAGCCGGGTGAAACTGAGACAGAAGGTGGCGCCGGCGATCGTCAGGCCCGATGCCAACACCACATGGGCAACACCGCGGTACGTGGTGAAATACGCCGTCGCCCGGTCTTCGCCCGCGTGCCGAGCCTCGTGATAGCGGCCGATAAAGAAGATGCCGTAGTCGGTACCGGCGGCGATCGCCAACGTCACCAGGATGTTGATCGCGAACGTCGACAACCGAATCAGATCGTTGTGTGCCAGGAACGCGACGATTCCACGCGCCGCCGCCAGCTCGACTCCGACCACCACCAAGAGCACGGCGACGGTGCTGAACGATCGATACAGCAGCAACAGCATGAGCGAGATCACCGACACGGTCGCAACCAGGATCTTCAGCACCGCACGGTCACCGCTGGTGTTCATATCGGTAACCAACGGCGCCGGGCCGGTGACATAGGCTCGCACGCCCGGCGGCGCGGGTGTGCGGTGGACTATGTCGCGGACCGCCTCGACGGACTCGTTGGAAAGCGCCTCGCCCTGGTTACCAGCGAGGTTCAGCTGGACCAGCGCCGCCTTACCGTCGGAACTTTGGGCCCCGCCCGCAGTGAGCGGATCGCCCCAGAAGTCCTGGATGTGCTGGATGTGCTTCGTGTCGTCGTTGAGCTGGGCAATGATCTCGTTGTAATAATGGTGGGCATCGTCGCCAAGCGGCTCGTCGCCCTCGATCACGATCATCGCCGTGCTGTCGGTGTTGGATTCGGCGAATACCTGTCCCACCCGCGCCATCGCCTGAATCGACGGTGAGTCCTGGGCGCTTAGCGACACCGGGTGTTCTTTGGCGACCTGTTCCAGCGGCGGAACCGCAATGTTGACCAATGCCGTGATGGCCACCCAACCCAAAATGATCGGCAAGGCGAACCGGCGGACTAGGGCGGCCGCCGATAGCCGGTTGTGGCTCAGGTGTTGTGTTTTCGTCACTTTCCGAGGCCCCTCACCTGACGATATAGCCCAATGATCACCGTAACCCCCCAGTTCAGGACCCGAGCCGCGGAACTTATGCGATCAGATAGTCCGACAGCGGGAAGTGGTCCTGCTCTTTCACGGCGCTTCGCACCGACGTGGGCCGGAAGAGCGGTGCTTCGCCGGTGTTGTGGTTGAACCAGTAGGAATTCGATGTCGCGCAGTTGCCGAGGTGGAACACTGAGCTGTCCAGCAGATCCATCATCCGCTCGTAGAAGCGGGTGTTGGCCTCCTCGGTGACTTCGAACGTTTGCGCCTGGCGCCGCTGCACCTCACCGAACAACCTCTTCATGTGCCGGGTCTGATATTCCACGGTGTTAAACCAGGACAACCCCACCCAGGAGAACGGGCTGGCCATGTTGATGAAGTTCGGGAACTGCGGGGCTGTCATGCCTTGATAGGCCTGAAACCGGGTCTCGCGCCACCATTTGCCCAGGTTGCGACCACCGCGACCGATCACCTCGATCGCTGGCAGGTTGCCCTCCCAGACGTCATATCCCGTCGCCAGCACTAGGGTGTCGATCTCGCGCTTGGTGCCGTCCCGCGACACGATGCCGTCGGATTCGATCCGCTCGATCCCCTCGGTCACCAAGTGCACATTCGGCTTGGCGAATGTCGGGTAGTAGTCATTGGAGATCGACGGACGTTTGCAGCCGAAGTCGAAATCGGGCCGCATCTTGTCGGCGAGCTCGCGATCCCGTACCGCCCGCCGCCGATGCAGTGCGGACTGGGCCGCCATCGCCTTGTTGAGGAACTTGAAGCGCCGGTAGCGCCACATCGTCAGGACCATCATGAAGTCCGTGGTGTTGTCGGTGAGCCACCGCACGATGCGCTGAGTGAACGGCACCCGGGCGAACATCCGCTGCACCACCGGGCGGAACACCACGTCAGACTTGGGCGTCACCAGGATCGGCGTGCGCTGATACACCGTCAGGTCGGCAACCTCTTTGGCCAGCTCGGGGATCACCTGGATCCCGGTGGAACCGGTTCCGATGACCGCCGCCCGACGGCCTGCCATCGAGTAATCGTGGTCCCACTCCGCGGTGTGCACGATATGGCCGGCGAACGACTCGATGCCAGGTATCTCCGGGATCTTCGGCTGGCACAGGAAGCCGGTGGCAACGATGAGGAACTGCGATGTCAGCGTCTCACCGCCAGCCAGCGAAGTCCGCCACAGTTTGGCGTCCTCATCCCACTGGGCACCGTCGACCGTCGTGTCGAAGCGCATGAAGCGCGTGACGTCATATTTGTCGGCCACATGCTCGGCGTAGGCCTGGACCTCGTTACCGGGGGCAAACAGCCGCGACCAATACGGGTTGGGCTCGAACCAATAGGAATAGGTGGTCGATGGCTGGTCGACGGACAGGCCCGGGTAGTGGTTGACCCGCCATGTCCCGCCGAGACCATCCAAGCGGTCGACGATCACGATGTTGTCGTAGCCCAGCCGGTTGAGTTGAATCGCCGCGCCGATCCCGCCGAAGCCCGCGCCCACGATGACGGCGTCGTACTGCTGGGTCCCCATAAGGAGAACACGCTACCGCAACGCGCACATATCTCGCCGTCTGCCGAGGTCAGCCCCCGTCCCAGCTGGCGCTGAAGCGACGAAACGGCAACCATCGCGCGGCGACCTCGTCGCAGCAAGCTACAGGTTTGCCGATATGGAGATATGCTGACAACTAGTCTTCCAACGGACTGAAATCATTCCTTTTGAATCGAATATCAAGGATGGCGGGATGTTCAGTATCTCAATGGGGGGCCTCGTGAGTGTCATGCTCGGGGCCGTATTCACGGCCGGACTGGCACTGGCCCTCACTTCTCGAGCCCGCCGGCGACAGCTGCGCACCATCGAAAGCAGCGGCGACGGCGACTATGCAGACCTGCTGGCCAACCTGTCCGCCAGTTCGCTTCGGCATCGGTTCGATCCCTTCACCGACGTGGACTGGGACGCCGCCGAGCACGCCATCACACCGGACGATCCGAGATGGGTGCTGACAGAGGGCCCCATAGCGCGCACGTCATGGTATGGCCACCAGCCCCTCGACCGGCAGATCGCGATGGGAATGTGGCAACAGGCCAATACCGCCAAGGCCGCCCTGCAGTTCGAAAGCATGCTGATCCGCGGCCTGGTTCAGTACGCGTCTCGGATGCCCAACGACTCTCTCGAACACCGCTACTGCCTGCACGAGACCATCGAAGAGTGCAACCACGTCCTAATGTTCCAGGAACTGGTGAACCGGATCGGTGTCGACGTACCGGGCCTGCCGAACTGGATGCGCTGGCTCTCGCCGCTGGCGCCGCTGTATGCCGGCCCCTTCCCCAACGTGTTCTTCTTCGGCGTCCTGGCTGGCGAGGTGCCCGTCGATGTGATCCAGACGCGGGCATTGCGCAGTGCGGGCGCGGCACATCCGCTGGTAGAGAAGATCATGGCCATCCACGTCGCCGAGGAAGCCCGCCACATTTCGTTCGCGGACGCCTACTTACGTAGGCGCGTCCCGAACACTTCCCGGATCAACCAAGTATGGATGTCCTTCTATGTACCGGTCGTCATGCGGGTGCTCGCCCAGCCCATAGTGGTGCCACCGCGCCAATTCTGTCGGCAGTTCCAGGTACCGCGATCGGTACGCAAACAGCTGCGGGCCGGCACGCCCGAGTCCCGTCAGGAACTGCGCGATACCTTCGCCGATATCCGGATGCTCTGCAACGACATCGGCCTGATGACTGTCACTGGAAAGATGATGTGGCGCCTCTGCAATATCGGTGGCCCACCCTCGCGCTACCGCAGCGAGCCCCGGCGCAATTCGATGCCTAACCCGGTCACCGTCGTCTAGCGCCTCCCCTGAGCTGTGCCATACTTTCGGTATGGTGCGTTCCCCGTCTGCGGCCTTGGAAAAAGTCGGCGCCGATCTGGTCTACCGGATCTCGGCAATGCCGCTGTACAAGAAGGCCTTCAAATACTGGTACCCCTACATGACCAAGCGGATGGGGCATGACGATGTCGTCTTCCTCAACTGGGGTTATGAGCAGGACCCGCCGCTGGGTCTTACCCTCGACGAGGCCGACGAGCCCAACCGGTATTCGATCCAGCTCTACCATCAGACAGCCACCCAGATCGACTTGGCCGGCAAGAACGTATTGGAGGTCAGCTCCGGACACGGCGGCGGCGCCTCCTTCCTGGCACGCACCCTCAAGCCCGCCTCCTACACCGGCCTGGACTTCAATCCCGACGGCGTTGCCTTCTGCCAGAAGCGCCACCAGGTACCGGGACTGGAATTCGTGCAGGGCGACGCAATGAACCTGCCGTTTCCCGACGAGTCTTTCGACGCGGTAATCAACGTCGAGGCTTCCCATATCTACCCCGACTTCGCGCAGTTCGTCCGTGAGGTGGGTCGGGTGCTGCGTCCCGGCGGGCACTTCCTGCACACCGACTTCCGCGCCAAAGAGGACATTGAGTCCTGGCAGCAGACCCTGAACAAGCCCCCGCTGCGGCTGATCAACGAGCGCGACATCAGCAAGGAAGTTGTCCGCGGCCTGGCGGCGAACTCGCCGCGGTCCAACGAGCTCATCAACGAACGGCTGCCGTTCTTCCTGCGCCGGTTCGGCCGGGAGTTTGCCGTGGTCGAGGGATCGCTGTTCTACCGCGACCTGGACCGCGGGCAGATGACCTACCGCATCTTTGACCTAGTCAAGGACTGAGGGCTGGCAAATCGCCGGAACGGATTCTGGGCCGCAGGTCCCCCGTTCCGGCGTTTTTCGGTGACCGACGTCCCTTCAGAACACGGGAAGACCAGGTTAGGGTTGCGGCGCGGTCAGCCGCGCTGAAACCCCGACGATCGTGACGAAGGGCTTGCCAGATGGACCAGACGGAACTGACCCGCCGGCTTCGTTTTCGCGCCAGTCTGCTCAAGATCGGCACCGACGGGCTTATCGGGGTGGCCCGCGACCGAGCCACCGCCTACCGCTATGCCCTGGCCAGACGCGAAACCGCGCCGCTGACCGAGTTCGACCCGTTCGCTCCCGAAACGATGCGGGACCCGTATCCGGGTTATCGCACACTGTTGTCCGGGCCGAAGGTCTGGTACAGCCGTAAGCGCGGTATCTGGATCATTCCCGGCTACGACGAGGTCCGCCAAGCATTGCGTGACGACGAGGCGTTGTCCTCGGCGGAGAGCCAGGCGCGGTTCCGGGTCCGCCTGCAGACCATGAACGCCACCGACCCTCCGGTGCACACCCGCCTGCGCCGGTCGGTGTCGCGGGCCTTCACCCCCCGCGCGATGAAGTCGTGGGAGATCAACATCAACCGCGCCGCCGACGAACTCGTCGCCGCGATGATCAAGCGCGGGCGCGTCGAGATCGTGGCCGACTTGGCCAAGCCGCTGCCGAACCGGCTGATCACCATGATGCTGGCGATACCGCAAGAAGACCGCCACCAGTTCCTGGAATGGGCGGACACCATCAACGAGGCCGCCTTCGCGCCGCTGAGCCTGCGCGGGATGACGATGAACATGCGGTCGAGTCAGGCCGTCACCGCAATGCATCGCAGTCTCAGCCCGATGATCAAGGCACGCCGCGCCGCTCCCGGCGACGACCTGATCTCGATGCTGGCGGCGCCCAGCGGTGAGGACACCCTCTCCGACGACGAGGTGTTTTGGACCGCGTCGATGCTCGTCGGCGCCGGCAGCGAGACCACGACGAACCTGATCTCGGGCCTGTTCCTGACTCTGGCGCAGCGTCCCGACGTCTACACCCGGCTGCGCGAACACCCCGAGCTGATCCCCGCCGCAATCGAGGAACAGCTGCGGCTGGTCTCCCCGGTACAGGGTTTCTACCGGACCGCGACCCGCGATTATCGGGTGGGCGACCACACGATCCCGGCCGGTGCGCGGGTGCTGGTGTTGTACGCGGCCGCCAATCGCGACCCACACCACTACCCCGATCCCGACACCTTCGATCTGGACCGCAATCCGACCGACCATCTCGCTTTCGGCGGTGGCGCGCACTACTGTCTCGGCACCCATTTGACCCGCATCGAAGTGAGCCGGGTGCTGACTCAGCTGATCCCCCACGTCCAGGCCATCCGGTTGGCCGGGGAGTACCGCTATTTGGTCAATGCGACGATGCGTGGCCTGGAGCACCTGCCCGTCGAGTTGGTGCCCGCGGAATACGGTGTGGATCCCTCGCCCGCGCAGTCCGGGAACATCGGCACCCGATGAGCGCACCGCCGACAGCGCTGGTCACCGGGGCGACGAGCGGGATCGGCGAGGCGACCGCCGGCCGGCTGCAGGCCGCCGGTTACCGCGTCTTCGCGGTGGGCCGTAATCCCGAAGCGTTGCAGCGTCTTGCGTCGCGCGGTCTGAACGCTCACGCTCTCGACGTCACCGATGAGGCGGCGGTGGATCGTCTGGTCGGGCAGATCGAGGCCGACCATGGCGGGGTGGATGTTCTGGTCAACAGTGCAGGGTTTCCGCTGACGTGCCCGCTCGAACAATTGGAACTCGATGACCTGCGCAGCCTATTCGAGACGAATGTGGTTGCGACACTCCACTTGGCTCAGGCAGTGCTGCCGGGTATGCGGCAGCGGGGATCCGGTGTCATCGTCAACATCGGCAGCACCGGGGGGCGCTTCGCCAGCCCGGGCGCCGGTGGATACCACGTGATCAAGTACGGCATGGAGGCGCTGTCGTTATCACTGCGCGCCGAGGTGGCACCGTTCGGTGTGCGGGTGGTGCTGCTGGACCCGACTGCGGTGCACACCCCGTTCGTCACCTCCCAGCAGGAGGTGCGCCCGACCTACGCCGACGACGACCCCTACGGCGCCTTCAAACGCCGGTACGCCGACAGCACCCGCGACGTGACCGCGAAACGCGGAGTGATGATCGAACCCGATGTGGTGGCCCGCGCTGTGGTGCGGGTGGTCCGAGCCCGAAACCCGCGGCCACGCTACGTGGTGGGTTTGTCCGGCAAGGCCACCGTGTTCGCGCGCGCCCTGCTGACCGACCGGATGTGGGACCGAATCCTCATGCGCAGCCTGCGCGACTGAGCCGGGTCACAGACCCCGGGAACCGAGCCAGGTGTGAATCCGCTCGGCGACGGTGGCCCATCCCGGTTCCAGCATCATGTTGTGCCCCATATCGGGAAAGAACTCAGCTTCACTGCCGTAAGCACGCGCGGTGGCCTGTACCTCTTTACGACCGTGCACACGATCCTGTTCGGCTCCGAGCACGAGTAGTGGCGTCGTCACTCGATCTGGACGCGGCCGGTTGAGGATCAGGCAGTCGAGGCTGACCCGGGCGCTGTCCTCCTGGAGTCGGGCCGCACACGCCACTACGTCGCTTTCGGGAGTCTGGGCAGAAAAGAACTTCTCCCGGGCCAACTGCGGCGTGTTGATATAAGGCAACGACTTACCGGTGACCGCGACCTTGATCGCGTGCCACGGGTGGCTTCGCAGCCAGCGCAGATTCGACCGGTAGTTGCCCTGGGGCGGAACCGACGTCATTAAGACTCCGGCCGGTGCAGAACGTGACTCGAGGTACTTCTGCACAATCAGCCCGCCCATCGAATGGCCGATCACCACGGGTGGCACCGGCAACCCATCGGCGACCGATCGAACGTCCTCGACATAATCTTCCACGCTGCACGTTCGCAGCGGCTTGTCGGTGGGGCTGCCGCCGTGGCCCCGGAAGCTGACCGCCATGGCGCGGTAGCCCAGATCGGCGAAGTAGCCGAGAAAGTTCGTCTCCCAGCACCAGGCGGCGTGCCAGGCCCCGTGGACGAACAGCAGCGGCACGGCGTGCGCCGTACTGACACGGCCCCGGTCGATCACCTCAAGTACCACAACACCGCCTCCGTCCTGCCACCAACCCGCGCCCCGCCCTGCCGACATCGGGGTCTGCTCCCCCGGCGACAGGCAGTGCACGGCGCCAGCAACGGTAGCGGCGGGCCCTGCGGCCCGCATAATCGTGCGCCGAGCAGCCGTTGATTTTCGCGTCGGGTTATCCTGCGCAACACTCCAGTACGCCGTCGACGACCGCCATGGTGCGCAATTGACAAACCCGGAGGTCTCGACTTCCATCGTTAACGTGACCTTCGATACTGTGATCGCGAACGGCCGGTGGTTCGACGGAACGGGCGCACCTTCGGCCATCCGGCATTTGGGCCTGCGTGATGGTCGTGTGGTCGCGGTGTCGGCGAGCCCGCTGGACACCACCGACAGCAGCGAAGTGATCGATGCCTCGGGGAAATGGGTGATCCCGGGCATGCTGGATATCCACACGCATTACGACATCGAGGTGCTCGGGACGCCCGGCCTGTCGGAATCGGTCCGGCATGGTGTCACGACAATGCTCATCGGTTCGTGCTCATTGTCAACTATCTGCGTCACCCCTTCCGACGCTGCTGATCTGTTCAGCCGGGTCGAGGCAATCCCGCGGGAGTTTGTTGTCTCGGAACTCGAGGTGGGAAAGACGTGGACGTCGGTGGCCGAGTACGTCGAGACGCTCGAGGCGTTGCCGCTGGGGCCCAATCTGGCCGCTTTCATCGGTCACTCGGACATCCGGGCTGCCCAGATGGGACTCGATCGGGCGACACGCAAGGACGTAAAGCCCACCGAGGCCGAGTTGCAGGACATGGAGCAGGTGCTCATCGATGCGCTCGATGCGGGGTTCATCGGGATGTCGACGTCGCAGTTGCAGTTCGACAAGATCGGTGGCGAGGTGTGTCGCTCCCGGACGCTGCCGTCGACGTTTGCGAGCTTCCGCGAACGCCACCGGCTCAACAAGATACTGCGGCACCGTGGCGGCGTGCTACAGGCTGCGGCCGACGTCGTCAGCCCGAAGAGCATTCTGTCGTTTCTGTTCGGCTCTGCCGGGCCAGGACGCGCGCTCAAGACCAGCGTGCTCTCTGCTGCGGACTCCAAGGTCAACAAGGCTGCCGTGCACGTTGCCGGTCCCGTCGCACGACTGGTGAACTGGCTCGGCGGTGATTTCCGCTGGCAGCACCTCCCAGTCCCCTTCGAGGTATACGCCGACGGTATCGATCTGGTTGTTTTCGAAGAGTTACACGCCGGCGCTGCCGCAATGCACCTCAAGGACGAGATCGCCCGCAATCAGCTGATGCAACAGGAGGACTACCGGCGGCGGTTCCGCAAGGAGTATGAGAACAAGCTCGCCCGGCGGATCTGGCAGCGTGATTTCTTCGACGCCCAGATCGTTGGCTGCCCGGACACCACGGTGGTCGGCCAGTCCTTCGGCCAGGTAGCGGTCGCACGCGGGGTGCACCCTGTCGATGCCTTCCTTGACCTCGTGATCGAGCATGGCTCAGCGCTGCGGTGGCGTACCACGATCTTGAACCACCGGCCACGCTACCTGCGCAAACTTGCCACTGAGCGTGGTGTGCAGATGGGTTTTTCGGACGCCGGGGCGCATCTGCGCAACATGGCGTTCTACAACTCCGGACTGCGGTTGCTGCGGCATGTGCACGAGCAAGAGCAGGCGGGGCAGCCATTCATGTCCCTCGAGCAAGCCGTGCACCGGATGACGGGCGAACTCGGGGCCTGGTTCGGGCTGGACGCAGGCACCCTGCGAGAAGGTGATCGCGCAGACCTCGCAATCATTGATCCGGCAGGCCTTGACAGCACGCTCGACGACTACGCCGAAGCACCCGTGCCGCAGTTCGGCGGAATGGCACGCATGGTCAACCGCAACGCCGCCGCGGTTCCTGCCGTATTCGTCGGCGGCCGCAAGGTCATCGCGGACGGTGAACCGACCGCCACGCTGGGTACCGAACGCACCGGTCGGTTCCTGCGGGCCGGGCTACCGGCGAAGACACCGGCGCGCGCCTGAGCTGCGCCTTTTCCCTCAACTGCGCCGCTGAGCGGTCGATTGGGCGAGGCTGACGGCGCGCAGATTGGCCGCGGGCCGGTTCAACTGACGGCCCACACCTATACGCGTAGCCGACTCCACGACGAACCGCCGCAGCGGTTCGGTACGTGTTAGAAGAGGTCGGCTCCGGCAGCTGCGATCCCAGCAAGATCGGCACCAACGTCGCCAGCCGGGTCGATGTCAGGACCCGCCGGGAAATCGATCGGGGTCGCATTGAAATCGAAGAGCGCGTTCCAGAGCTGTTCAGCGTCGAACGGACCGAAGATTCCGGAGTAGTAGCCGATGTTGAAGAAGTAGCTACCGATGACGTTGTTGATGTCCTCAAGGCTCGGCAAGAACCCGCTCGTGTCGATTGCCAGGGGGAACATTCGTGGGTCTTCCGGCATGGGGTTATCGAAATCGAAGATCACGCCCCCCCATCGCCACAGCTCAGCCAGAAGGTCCATGTACACCGAGGTAGAAACGTTGGCGGTACCGTCATGGTAGTCGTCCAGCCACTCATTGATGGCCGTATTACCCGGCCACAAGTCACCGATAGCCTTAATGGCGGCGTAGAAAGTGGGAATTCCTTCGGTACCGGTCATCGTCCCGTTCGGACCAGGATTCTCACCGGGAAGCAGGCATGGGCCGGGGCAGAATGGACTTCCCGGGACAAACGGGTTGAAAACAATCAGCGAACCGGCGACAATAGTTTGCAGTGCCCGCAGGAAGTCCACGGGGTCGGGGAACTGGAAGTTGCTAGCATCGAAGGGCTGCTGCAAGCTGTCCCAGAAGTTGATGAACGGCTGCGCCAAGTTCAGCTCGAACGAGTCACCAGCCCACGGCATCAACGGCGTGTTGGGATCCATCTCCTGCAGCCCCGCCCACACCTCCGGACGTTCGGTTTCGATCTCCGGATGGTTCGCCATCACTTCAGCTGGCGTAACATTCCCCTGCCACAGGAATCCGTCGTTGGCCCAGCCACTGTTCACCATTCCCGGGCTGGTCGGATCGAAGAAATACGAGTTGCCGTTCGTAAACTCCGAAAACGGCACTTGGAACCAGTTGTCGATCAGCGGGAATTTCTGAAGGCCTGTCCCAATCAGCAGCCACCAGAGAGCTGTATCGATGGAAGTTATACCGGTGATCGGGCTGGTGGGCATCGCCGGCATACACAGCAGACTCGCGCAGGTCAGGTCTGACGGAATTTCGACCGCCGCGAGCATAGCCAGTTGTTGCCCGATCCCGGGAAAGTCCCATTCTCCCTCGTGCCCGGCCCCGGATATCAGTGGAAATGGCAGAAGAAAGTTTGCCAGCGATTCGAAATGTCCTGGGTCACCCGGCTCTTCACCCCAAATATTCGAGGGGCTGCCCACAAACAAGGGGCCCGTGTAGAGCAGCGATTGACCGATCGTGTCGAGCGCATAGGTCTGGTTGAACGGGATGTTGACGAGCGCCTGGAACAGATTCAGCGGAACGTTCAGAAGCGACTCGCCGGCGGTCAGTCCGGTCGCGATACTGACTGCTGCAGCATCGGCAGCCCGTGGTGCAATCGGCGCAACTGCCACAACCCCCGCAGTGGTCAGCGCCAACCCGGCCGTAAAGTACGGACGCAGGGTCGTAAGCATAATTTTCCCTCCCAGAACAGTGTTGCTGCCCAGAATTTACCAAAGCCAGTGCTGAGCGCAAGCCGAGATGCGACGGCGCCGAGCCAGCGTCTGGCGTTGCGCTGGCACAGGGCGTTCGAAGCCGTCCGGCAGGCAGTCCCCTGCTACGCCATGCGGAATCCGCGCGTTTCAAGGGTGCCGACCTCAGCTGTGTGGATCGCGGTGCCCGGTGCCGTCGCTCTACCAATCGTCGTGCTAGAGCGTGACTCCGAGCGCCATAAGCAGATCGTTCCAGAGCAGCAGATTGTCCGGACCGCCGTACTCGCCGATCTGCTGCTCGTCCAGCGGCAAGCTCGGGTCATAGCCGGGCGGGGTGTAACTGCCTGTGTCGGGATCGATCGGCCAGGGCCCGAGGAAGCCCGGGTCGGTCAACAAGCCGGAATTGACCGCGAGATTCGGTAGGTACGGGTTAATTCCGGCCAAGAGATCGATGATCTCATTCTGGGTAGCCGCGTCGAAGGTGAAGGTACCTGTCTGCAGGGACTCGATACCGGCCACAATCTGCTCGTCGGTCGCAGCATTCGCAGTCCCCGCTGCTGTCTCGTCGAGCCACTGCTGGATGAGCGGGTTAGGGTCGCCGATACCTTGGATCGAATTGACGAGGTCCACGGTGGTAACCCCCCACGGCGGGGAGAACGGTGGGTCGTCGCACAAGCCTGGGCATAGTGGGCTGCCCGCCGTGAACGGGTTGAAATCAACAACCATGCCGGCGGCTAGCGCCTTCATCGCCTGGATTGCGTCGGCCGCGGTGGTGAAGTGGAAGCCGGTGCTGAGATCGTCGCCGTTGACGCTCCAGTCGACTGGCTGCGTAAGGCTGTTGAACCACTGCTCAAATGGCCCCAGCGGATCGAACTTAAAGTTCAGACCCGCCCAAGGCATCAGGTTGATCTGGTTGCCGTACTCATCGAGTCCGCCGTTGATCGTTCCTGGAAAGCCGAAGCCGGGCTGAGATTCACTGCCGGGAATCGCATCCTGTGGCGCCCCGGGGACCGCCCCGTTCGCTCCGACTCCGGCGTCTGGGTCGGCGATCCCCTCGGAGGTGGGGTTGTCGGGATCACTGGTCGGGCTGCTGGGAAACGTGTAGCCGTTGAACAGCTGGTCCAACGGCACCTTGAGCCAATGACTGAACAGGCCCAGCTGGTTGTCGGCATTCGGAAAGTTGTTGAGGCTCTGCAGAAAATTCAGATCCCGGTCCAAACCGGTCAGGCCGGTGATCGGGTCGACTGGAGAGATCGGATAGCACTGGATCGAGTCGCATGTTGCGCTGACCGGCAGCTCGGCGGCGGCAAACATCGCCAGCTGCTGGCCCAAGCCGGCGGTGCCGTTAGCCAGCATGTCCGGATCGATCTCTGGCTGGTAAAGACCGGAGACCTCCGGGGAGAACGGGAAGAGCAAGTCCATGATGCCCATGAAGTGCCCCGGATCGCCCGGATCCTCACCCCAGATGTTCGTGGCGCTCGGGGTGAACCAACTTCCGGTGAAGAAGAGCGAGCTGGCCAGCACGTTGGTGGCCTGCACCTCGTTGAACGGGATATTGGCGACATCCTGAAGCAGATTCAACGGAACATTCAGGATCGACCCCTCGGCGAGGAGCCGCACCGCCCGCTCGGCGCCCGTCAAGCCCGGCACCCACGGCACTACCGGCGCTACCGAGGCGACCGTCACGGCGGTAGCGGCGGCGGCAGCGCCGGTTGCCATATGCCGGCGCGATCGCGCCACAGTATTCATCGTGTTTCCCCCTTTTTAGTTCCTAGGAACTCCCCAGACCCTAGGAACTGTGCCAGCAGCATATAGGTGCCACAGTGCGGTGTAAAACCCTTATTTAATTAGCTGATTGACAGAGCTGATTAAGCCGTACATAACGGTTGGCACAGGCTGATCGCTGGTCGGCGCATTTAATTATCCAACCAATCAATTACCTAACCAGTCACGGTTTCCGTACCGATCCAGGTGAGCCACTTCCCCGACCGGCTTGCGGGTGGTCGGGCCGTAGCGGCCACGCGGCCAACCGAGCGGCACGATGCAACACGGCGTGACCGCGTGCGGCAGGCGCAGGACGCGCCGCACGGCGCGTTGATTCCACAGCGGGAGGGTGATCAGCGACGCACCCAAGCCCATGGCACGGGCTGCGAGCAGCAGATTCTGAACACTGGGGTAGATCGACCCCCAATAGGCGGACTCGGCGATGTGCGGCATGCGTACCACCGGCAAGCGGCCCTCCCGTGCGCCCAGTCGCAGGCAGGCCACCACGAGCACTGGGAGCTCGGCGAAATGGTCGATCTGCCACTCCATCGCCCGGGCAATACCGGCGATCGATTCGTCGATCTTGATTTTTTTCCGCAACACCACACTGCGCTGAATTTTCCACGCCTGCCGATAACGTTTAGCCAATTCCTCTTTGACGCGGCGGTCCTTCACAACGATGAATTCCCAATTCTGCCCGTCATTTCCGGTTGGGGCACGCAGCGCCAACTCGATGCACTTGAGCACCACCGCGTCGTCGACCGGATCGGAGTACACCCGCCGTATCGCGCGCTGCGTCATCATGGCTTCAGCCAGCGGCATCTCCAGGCCAGCCAACGCCTCGGCCGGTGTCGGCACATGACTGTATGTGAACTCCGATTCAGGCATTTTCACCCAGCCAGGTCGTGGTGAACCGTTGTATTTCCGGAATACCTTGCGAGAATTCACGGGCAAGGAAGCTCTCGATGGGACCGCCCACTAACGGCACCTTGAACCGGATCGTGCCGTTCAGCGCCAGCTTCGAGCCGGTGCCGTCGCTTTCGAGCACCGCGGTGCCGCTCCCCGACCCCGGAGCGCCGGTCACCGCGACCGTGATCTCACCGTTGACCCGTCCGTCGCCAGCTGGCGTCCACACCTCGGTGGTGACGATGTTGAGGTCGCCGCGATACACCTTGGCCAACATGCCGGGCAATGCGCCGTGGCGCAGGTCCTCGGTCACCACGACCCGAATCCGGCCATCCGCATCGACATCCAGGGAGTCGAGGGTCTTGCTTCCGCCGAAGGCCTCCAGCCGGGCCTGCCAATAAGACCGGTCCGCGAAGGCACGGTGGACCTGCTCGACGGAGGCAGGTGAAGAGAACGTCACGTCAAAGGAACGGGGCATTACTGCTGACCTCTCACTTGCCGAATAACCGGCTCACCAGGCCCGCGGCGAACTTGCGGACCCGGTCAAGCTGCTCGGGCTGAACATTGGTAGGTGGCAGGCGTAGGCCCAGGTAGCGTTCTCGGTAGCGACCGCTGCCCAGGTAGCTGGTCAACGCCAGCATCGAGCGCAACGCGTCACCGGGGTAGCTGAGGTGAATCTCGTCCTGGTAGCGACCACCGCACCCCTCGGCGAGCCGACAGACCTCGGCATAGTTCTCCTGCCAGAACTCGCGGCACACGGTGAACACCACAAACGGCTTGCCGTCCAGAAGCTTTCGGGCCTCATCGGTTTGCAGAAACGACCTGATCGGCATGGCGGGTGCCTTCCACCAGGTCGGCGAGCCGATGCAGATCAAGTCGTACTCACCGTCGCGCACCGCGTCGGGAGTGCGGATCTCCCCCGTCTCGCCCCGCTGCTGCGCCTTGAGCACGCTGAGCATGTCCGGCCAGACCCGGCGCAGCGGGAACTGCGCAAAACGCTGGGAGTAGCGCGGGTCGGTGAATTCGATACCGGCTTTGACCACCTCGCAGCCCCGCTGCGCGAACACCTCCCCGGCAGCCTCGAGCACCTTGAGCGACTGCCCGGAGAAGCTGTAGTACAACAACAGAATCCGCGGCGCTCGTCCGTTGCGCTCGTTGGCCTCAACCGCCATCTGTGCCTCCTGGTTCATGCGGTGGTCCCAGCTTCGGCTCTCCTTCGTCGAGCCTCGCTGAACCACCGGGTTCATGCGGTGGCCCCAGCTTCGGCTCTCCTTCGTCGAGCCTCGCTGAACCACCGGGTTCATGCGGTGGTCCCAGCTTCGGCTCTCCTTCGTCGAGCCTCGCTGAACCACCGGGTCCGACCGTGCGGTGCATCGACTGCCCCTCAAGCGTATTAAAGCGTGTCGAACCACTCTGCTGAATGTTCGGCACCGCCCTTCTCGGGCGTCGTCGGTTCAGGGCCGCGGGAGCGGCTGAACGTCAGTTCCCGCGTCATCCGGGCTGGTTTCACCAACACGCAGGTGTCGGCCAGCGCCATCCCGTCGGCGGGCGTTGGTGGCCCGGCCTCCCGCTTGGGGGTCCGGGGGTCGAGGTGATTTGTAATGGGTTTGGCCCCAGCGGGCCAGGTTCACCGCGGCGTTAGCGTCACGATCCAGGCGATGCCCGCACGGACGTGTGAACACCCGGTCAGCCAGGCTCAGATCGGTGCGACGATCGCCGCAGGCCGAACAAAGCTGGCTTGAGGGGTACCACCGGTCGGCGACGATGACGTGGCCGCCACGCCATGCCTGCTTGTAGTGCAGCTGGCGGGCGAAGGCGGCCCAGCCGGCATCCGATATCGCCCTGGCCAGCCGGTGATTGGCCAGCATCCCAGCCACATGCAGGTCTTCGATGACGAGCCGGTCGTGAGTCTTGACCAGCCGGTTGGTGACCTGGTGGAGGAAATGGCGACGCTTGTTCGCGGTTCGGTGGTGATGCCGGCCGAGCCGGGCGGCGGCATCACCACGATTGCGTGATCCTCTCTGTTTGCGGGATAACGATTTCGCCAATCGGCGCTGACGGGCCATGCCGGTGGCCAGTGCTTTGGGCGCGTCGGTGATCCGGGCAACCACGTGGCCGTCACCGGTGGCGGCGACCACGAACACCGATAAGCCCCGATCGACCCCCACCCATCCGCCGGCATCGTCACGATCGCGTGGCCGGTGCCTGGCCGCGGGGTGCAGGTCGGTAGCCTCGACATTGAGCGCGACCCACCAGCGTCCGGCGTGATGAGACGCGGTGGCGAACAGAACCTTCACTCTGCCGCGGGCTAGCATGCGCCGCACCTGACGGGTGTTGTCGTGGACCGCGATCGAGCCGATGCCGGGCAACGTCACCGACCGGGGGCGACCATTGTCACCGATGCGAATTGCCGGTCTGCCGCCCTTGGGGGTGCTTGTTGCGCAACCGAAACGAAGGCAGCGTGGTGGTCTTCTTCTTGAAGCGCGGGAATCCGACCGGTTTCCCCTTCCGCTTGCCGGATCGCGTGTCCGACCACGCCTTGAGTCCTTTACCGCAATCCACGGCGGCTTCCTCGAACACCTGCTGACAAAGCTGCGTGCGCCAAGGCAAGCCGGTCACAGCCGGCTCAACCACACCGGCGGCATCGACGGTGAACACTCCTCGCCCGGCATTCTCGGTCCTCTTCCAGGCATTGAACGTGTTGATCAGGTCAAAGCCGGTCCATGGAACCCCGACATTCGGATCGGCGCCCCGCTCGCTGAGGGCGCCTTTGACGATACGCAGGCATTGATTGAACGCGAACCGAGCGGCACCCGCATGCCGCGCCAACAGCTCACACTGCTCGTCGGTCGGGTCGAGACAGAACTTGAAAGCGGTGTGCCGAGTCATCACCGGCGAGCATTCCACCACCCACCGACAACACCCCGCCACTCCGAAGCCACCTCATGTCAGCCAGATCACCAGACTGGTACGCGTACTCAACCGCAACAAGTTGTTCGGCACCTATTAGGCTCGCCGACGTGGCAGACAAGATCCCCGTCGACCTGCACGGCGCCGCGGCAACCATGCTGACGACGCTCTACCTCAAGGCACTCGACGCTGATTTCGACCAGCCAGTGCTGGGCGATCGGTACGCCAGGGAGGCGGTCGCGCGTATCGACTTCGACTGGGACGCACTCAAGGCTCCCGGCCGTTGGGCGCCTTTGGTGACGGTGCGCACCGCCCAGTACGACATCTGGGCGCGCCAGTTTCTGGCTGCCCACCCGGACGCGACCGTCATTCACCTCGGCTGCGGTATGGACGCTCGGGTCTTCCGGATCGACCCCGGACCCGAGGTCGCCTGGTACGACGTCGACCAGCCTCCGGTGATCGCGTTGCGCAAGCAGGTGTACCCCGACCGCCCGGGTTACCACCTGGTGGCGACGTTGGCGACCGACCCGTCGTGGCTGGACGAGATTCCCACCGACCGGCCGGTCCTGCTGTTGGCCGAGGGCATCAGCATGTACCTGTCCGAAGCCGATGGTGTGGCATTGCTGCAGAGCGTCGTTGACCGGTTCCCGTCCGGGGAACTGCAGATCGACTTCTACAACTGGTTCGGAATCAAGACCCAGAAGACCCATCGGCTGCAGCGACAGTCCGGCGCCACACTGCATTGGGCGGTCAACAATCCCTCCGACATTCTGGAGAAGGTCAACGGCATTCGGCTGCTGGCGGCCGCCAATTTCTTCGACGCGGAGACCTTCGGTCGGGTCCCGGCGGGATTCCGGCGAAGCAGTCGTCTGGCCCGGGCGGTGCGGCCGCTGCGCGGCATGCTGCAGTACCACCGCTACGCCTTCGGCCCGGTCAGCTGACGCCGGCGGCGTGCTGATCGGCGATATCGCACAGCAGCGCCCGAATCGCCTCCACCGAGCGCTCCGGCGCCGGTCCGTGGGAGTGGTATTCGATATTGAGCTGCCCGGAGAAGATCTGGGTGAAGTAGATGTCGATGCCTGCGCTCACGGCGAAGTACAGCTCGCCATGTGTCGTGGTCACCTCGACGCCCGGTGGCGTCCGCACCGG
>Ga0182738_1000314_pt1 | contig 72617 bp, 68 predicted proteins | sample eDN5th30CBELigMG_FD_128876 | JGI IMG/M metagenome (GOLD analysis project Ga0182738, IMG submission 128876) | Enriched Miracle-Growth compost microbial communities from Emeryville, California, USA - eDNA 5th pass 30_C BE-Lig MG (version 2)... ... | reverse complement strand
TTCCTCTCGAAGGACAAGGAGTCGCTGCAGCCGCACATCCGCGCCTTCGTCGAGCGCGCCGTCACCTTCCAGACCTGCCCGGAGTGCCACGGTACCCGCCTGAACGCGACGGCGCTGTCATCGAAGATCAAGGGCATCAATATCGCCGAGGCCTGCGCGATGCAGATCAGCGACCTGGCCGAGTGGATCCGCGACATCGACGAGCCATCGGTCGCGCCGCTGCTCAGCACGCTGCGTCAGACGCTCGACTCGTTCGTCGAGATCGGGCTGGGCTACCTCTCGCTCGACCGATCCTCCGGCACACTCTCCGGCGGCGAGGCGCAGCGGGTCAAGATGATCCGCCACCTCGGCTCATCGCTGACCGACGTCACCTACGTGTTCGACGAGCCAACGACCGGCATGCACCCGCACGACATCCAGCGCATGAACAATCTGCTGCTGCGCTTGCGCGACAAGGGCAACACCGTCCTCGTCGTTGAGCACGAGCCGGAGACGATCGCGATTGCCGATCACATCGTCGACCTCGGCCCCGGCGCTGGCTCGGAAGGCGGCAGCATCTGCTACGAGGGCACGATCGAGGGGCTACGCGCCAGCGACACGATCACCGGGCGACATCTCGACGACCGCGCAACGCTGAAGGAGACGGTTCGCACGCCGACCGGCACACTGGAGATCCGCAACGCCACGACGCACAACCTGCAGAACGTCAGCGTCGACATTCCGCTCGGCGTCCTCGTCGTCGTCACCGGCGTCGCCGGCTCCGGTAAGAGCTCGCTGCTGCACGATTCGATCCCGACGCAGGCGGGCGTCGTCTCGGTCGATCAGACGCCGATCCGCGGTTCCCGGCGCAGCAATCCGGCGACCTACACCGGCCTGCTCGATCCGATCCGCAAGGCGTTTGCGAAGGCGAACGGCGTCAAGCCGGCCCTGTTCAGCGCCAACTCCGAGGGTGCCTGCCCGACCTGCAACGGCGCGGGCGTCATCTATACCGACCTGGTGATGATGGCCGGTGTCGCCACAGTCTGCGAGGACTGCGGCGGCAAGCGCTACCAGCCGGCCGTGCTGGAGTACCACCTCGGCGGGCGCGACATCAGCGAGGTGCTGGCGATGCCGATCGCCGAAGCCCGCGACTTCTTCGCCGACGGCGAGGCGCGCACACCCGCCGCCTACACGATCCTCAACCGGCTCGTCGATGTCGGGCTGGGCTATCTGACACTCGGCCAGCCGCTGACGACCCTCTCCGGCGGCGAGCGCCAGCGGCTCAAGCTGGCCACCCACATGGGCGACAAGGGCGGTATCTACATCCTCGATGAGCCAACGACCGGCCTCCACCTGGCCGATGTCGAGCAGCTGCTCGGCCTGCTCGATAAGCTCGTCGACTCCGGCAAGTCCGTCATCGTCATCGAGCACCACCAGGCCGTCATGGCCCACGGTGACTGGATCATCGACCTCGGCCCCGGTGCCGGCCACGACGGCGGCCGCATCGTCTTCGAAGGCACCCCGGCGGAGCTTGTTGCTGCGCGTTCGACGCTGACAGGGCAGCATCTGGCGGAGTATGCGGGGGGGGGTAGGGGATAGCCCACTGACGAGCGAGCCGATAAACGAATCAGCAATCGCCAGCCAGCGTATCTAATCCCGCGCGGTGCAGGCCCAAACACGCTGGCTGGCGATCCGATCGTGACCTCAGTAGACGGACGAAATGACGCATGCGGCGGTCAGGAATCCGCATCGACACATCGCGCAAACTGGCAATGCACACGCAGCCGTTTATTCCTCGGGAGGCTGAACCCAGCGATCGCCCGTCCACGCTAGTTCGTGAATGCCTTTAGCCATACGTTGAACCTTGTGCTCGCGATTGCCAGTTCTTGACCCTCTGAGATCACGTTACTGGCGAATCTTGCTCCTGTCGCAGTCGACGTATACGTCGATGAGTGCAACACTCACGATGACCTCATGTAGCATAGTGGCGGCAACATTGACTTGCTCGATCTTCTGACTATGTCAGTACGACGCTCATAGAGCAATCATCGCCACATTCGTCGGCCAACGCTGAGCTTGGACGCGCGACGACACGCGGACCTGACGCATGACGCAGAGCAGGCGCAATGGAAAGCTCCGCATCGCCAACAATCCATCGCGAGATTGCAGTCGTGGTTCTCGCAATCGCGGAAGCGTTCATTGTCCATCTCGTGCTCATCACGCTTCTCGGCCCCGGCGGGTACCCACTTTGGCTAATGATCGTCATCGTCGCCGCGGCACATGTCATCTCGCGGTTTCTCGCCTACGCTCCACTCCATTCTTCCGCACGGCAGGCACTGGGGCTGGCCGCTGTGCTTATCTTGATACTGGTCGGCATGTGGCTCGCGACAATGCCTGATGGCACGCTCAGCAGCGGCGCATGGCTCGTCGCAGTCGTCCGCGGTCTGGCTTTCGACTCCGCTGAGCTATCGTCGGCTCAACTCTGGGTGACCTTCCTGCTCGTGATTTATGCATGGTGGCGATCCCCGCGCCGCATCCGTCTGGTCATTTACAACGCGCAACGCATGCTCCGAATTGGCATTCTCATGTGCCTCGGCATGCTGCCCTTGCTGGCGCTCCGTGCTGCCTGGCCGAGTCTCGAATCGCGAACCGTGCTCGAAATCGCCGGATTCATTGGGTTCACGCTCGCCGGCATGAGTGGCTTGCGCACCGGTCAGAGCATCGCTGAAGCCATCTCGGTGTTTACCCTGCGGTGGGCGCTCTCGATGCTCCTGCCCATCACGGGTATCGTTGCGATTGCCCTCGTTCTCACCGGTCTCCTTGATGAGCGAGGACTCGACGCGATCAGCACGCTCGCCGGACCTCCGGCCACGGTGCTCGTCAGCATCCTGGACATCACGGCCCGGATTATCGGCGCTGTTCTCTCGTTCGTGCTGGCTCCCGTCTTCTGGCTTGGCAACTGGTTGTTCGATCTGCTTCGTTCGTCGTCAAGCTCGACTGGGCAACCAGCTACTCCGGACTCGCCCCCAGCACAGCGAGAGGTTGGCGAGTTGCCGGATCTGCCCGATTCAGTCCGATACAGTGGCGCGCTCATCGTCCTCCTCGTGATCGTGATCGTCGCGCTGCGGCGGGCATTCCATCGACCGGCACAAAGCAGCCAGCTCGTCAGCGAGGAGCGCTCCTCCATCTTCAACTGGAGATACGTACTGCCGACGCGATCTGCCGAGCATGATCCAGCATTGCCCCTGCTCAGTGATCCACTGAGCCATCTCAGGGAAGATCCAAGACTTCGCCACACCCTCCGCATTCGCGAGAGCTACAGGACATTCCAGCGCTGGGGCGCAGAACACGGTCGCCGACGACGACGCAATGAAACGGCTGAACAGTATCTCGCTGCCATGCACGCCCATCTCACAACCGGGGCCGGAGCGAGCCAGTCAATCGATGTACTGACCGACGTCTATCGGCATGCACGCTACAGCGGTGTTCCGGCAACAGATGCCGAGGCGAAGATTGCCGAGAGCGCAACGCAAGCTATCGACGAGCAGGCACAGGATATCGAGCAGTAAGGCGAGGGTACATGGACAGGATCGCCGCCCGACACTATGCCGTCTATCTGCAGCGGCGCGTTGATGACTTCAGCGATGCTGAGCAACCGGCACCGAAGTGGACGGAGCGGGATCGGGATGCGGTCAGGGAGGTACTGCATGTGTTCCGCACACTGGATCACCACAACACCCTGATGGCGCAGACACTGCGCGCCAATGGATTACAGATTCCCGGATCAACGCTGGACGAAGATCTTGACTCCGACAGCGCACAGTGGGATGACCTCGCGCCGAGCACGCGTCAGGAAGCACGTCCCTGGTGGCGACTCTGGTAGAAGTGGGGGAGATGCTGTGATGGGAGCACAGACATCCTCAGCATTTCTGGCAGGCAGGCGCAGCGACAACATTGCCGGTCGCCCTCTGCCGGTCAGGAATGCGCGCTCACTCGTCTTCAGCAGTCTCTGGCTATGGGGTGCAGTCGGCCTCACACTGCTCGGGATTCTCCTTCGAGAGAGCGCCGTGATGCTGATCGGCTTGCTGACACTATTGACGGTCGGAGGTGGCTGGCTCTGGTCTCGCTCCGCGTTGCGGAACGTATCCGTGGATCGCGTGCTGATGACCGAGCATGCGTTCCCCGGTGATCAGGTAGCACTCCAAATTCGCGTCATGAATCGCAAGCTCCTGCCGCTTGCCTGGCTCACAATTGAGGATCACCTGCCGGGAGTGCTGCAGATCGTCGAACAGACAGAAACGCCCATCACTCGGCGAGGTGGGCGCATCCTTCGAATAAACACGGCGGTCCGCTGGTATGAGCAGGTCATCTGGACGTTGCACATCACCTGCCCGGTACGCGGATACTTCGTGGTTGGCCCTATAGCGCTTCGGTCCGGCGATCTGTTTGGTCTCTTTACGACGACCCAGCACGTTGAGGATGCCGCTTCGATCCTCGTCTATCCCCGTATCGTCCCGCTCGAACACATCGGTATCGCGCCGCGTCAACTCTTCGGCAACCTCAGCGCACAGCGCCGGATCATCACCGACCCATTACGCATCATAGGGTCTCGCGACTATCGACCCGAAGACTCAAGCCGCCACATCCACTGGACCGCGACTGCGCGCACGCAGACGCTCCAGACCAAGGTGTATGAGCCATCGACAACTCCTCAAATCGGCATATTCATCAATCTGGACACGCACGATCCGTACTGGGATGGCATCGACGCTGAGCGTGCAGAGCACGTCATCACCGTTGCCGCCGCGATTGCAGTCCGCGCGTTAGCCGAGCGCCAGACAGTCGGCGTGTATGCCAACGGTATCGCTGTCGGCTCCGATCAGCCGCTGCGCCTACGACCAAGTCGCAGCCCCGGACAGGCAAGCGCGATCCTCGCCGACCTCGCGAGACTGAACTCAATCGCAGCAATCGACTTCCCGACGTTCCTGCAGGCTGAGATAGCGCGATTTCCCGCCGGCTCCACCATCGTGATCGTCACAGCGCTCATAACGAAGCAGACGGCAGCAGTGCTTGCGGACCTGCGCCAGACAGGTCACTGGCTGGTGCTCGTAACCATTGGCGACTTTGAGATCCCACCGATCAGAGGACTGGAGGTTATCCGCGTTGATGAGGCGCTGCTCAACCCATTTCAGGCAACATCAACCTGAAATTGCTTCAGCGAGAAATCGGGGACGTGTCGTGAGACACGCAGAATCTCGATGCCTACAACACGATTGTCGCCATCGTAGTCGAGGATGATGCCGGGCTGTACCTCTTCGGACTCGACGATGGTTGCATCACTTAGCCGGATGTACAGCGCATCGTCCTCTTCGTCAAAGCGCACCTTCACAGCCGGTTCCTTCGCCGTCGATCAAAAAACCAATTTACGGTCATGCTGGTCAGTCAAGAGCCAACTGTGTCCGCTCTTGAGACATTGGCTCACTTATGAGTGGCACCGGCATCTCATCAAATGTACGTCCAAACAACTCGCGGCCAGAACGGTGCTTCTGGACGCCACCCCACTGCTTGAAGAAGAAGGGAACGTCTCTTGAACGACACTGATAGTAAATCTCTTCTACCCACTTGGGATCTAGAGGGCGAGCACGAGGACCAGATTCGCCGCCTACAATCACCCAATGGATGCCCTCTAAAGGAAGATGCTCGATGCGACCAACAAGCGGCTCCACTGAAAGAAACCTGATGTGAGCAGGAACTTGGCTCAACAGTTCTGAACGGTACGCGTAACGCTGATTTTCGACGCTTACGCCCATCCAGATGTTGTCGGTCCACTCAAGTTCATGGCTCACGGCGATGAGTCTCTCGGGCCGCTTGGTCAGAATCTGAAACTGATGCTGGGGACAACGCTTCATCGTGTTGAACACGCGCTGAATGAAGTCAAGAGGCACATCATCGTGTAACAGATCTGACATCGAGTTCACGAAGACACGGCGCGGTTTCTTCCACGTCAGCGGCAGTTCGACCAGATCCTCCTGCAGCGTGACACGAAAACCGTTGGCATAGCGCGGAGATCCCATCGCATGCAGCCGTTTCGCCATAGCTTCCGCATAACAGTGCTTGCAGCCCGTGCTGACCTTCGTACAACCTGTGACGGGGTTCCAGGTCATGTTGGTCCACTCGATGTTGCTCTTCTTAGCCATCGGGAGCCTCGCTCTTGAATTCGATCCAGCTAGTCGTACGCTCGGGAAAATCGCCTCGTCGACGTTTCGGGTTGGCGCTTGATACCGTGAGTAACCCTTGATTCTCTAATATCTTTAGCATGCTCTTGGGGGCGGCGAACGGAGTCTCGTTGAGCGCAAAGTCCCGAACTTCCGAATACGTTGCTCTCTTGCCTCGGAAATGTTGAAAGAGCTTTGGCGCAAAATCCTCTGGTTGATCATATCGGAATAGCATCGGCTGGCCGACGTGAGCCGTTGAGAATCGATATTCGCCGTTCTGAGCCATCTTACGCATCGCTTCTTTCATCTTTTCCAATCCACGGTGATGCTGACTAGCAAAGACAAGAAAGTAGTCCGGCATTCGTCCAGACTTGCTCATCTCGAAGGAAAACACGTAACGGACATTTCTCAGTGAACGCAATCGCTTCGTATACAGTTCAAGGGCCGCTCGGCATCGATCGTGGAAGCTAATTGCTTCTGGCAAGTCTGTCTTCCAAGATTCATTTCCGAAGATGCTATTCAGAATGCGCTCGCGTCCCGCGCTTTCGCCAGCATCGAAGATTCGTGCGATAGCGTCGGCATCGAAGTTGATGAGGATCTCTGAACGAGGACTACTCAGAATGTCGGCAACGGTCTTAAACGGCGCTCCCGTTGCCCCGAATGGATCAATGAACACGAATAGTGGCCACGAGCCTGAGAACGCTTGCGGCAACTCCGCCTTTAGAAAGTCGATACCGTCTACGAACTTTGACTGACGGAGATGAATCCGCATTCGCGGATCACTGCGGAACGGCTCGACCTCATCCGTGAGGTGATTGAATCGTTCAGCATCTGGTTCGAAGAATGCGCAATGGACAACCCCTGCAGACCATTCGGTTCCGCTGGCTTCAAGCGCTCTACTTGCAGCTCGCAAGGCAATGACGGGTGAACCGTCTACCGGATTCGTATAACTGCCAGGACCAGCAAAGCCATCGACAAATAAAAGGTCAAAACCGCCTCGCGTACGTCCAAAGATTGGAAACCAGGCCCGCAAGTAACCTTCTAGAATGGCGATCTTTGCGATCGTATGCGGCTCAGCATGCCAAGTCGTAGGGTGTTTCTTGGGAGGCACTGAACGAAGCCCTTCCAGCATACAGATAGAACGGATGTTCTCGTCCTAGCACGATATCTTTACGCTGTCATCAAGAAGATCCGCAAAGCATCCTAAAGGACGAATCACGGATCATCATGTGATATCGCTCTAACCCAACCGCGCCACTACCTCTCTCCCCGCCGCCACGGTCCCGCCCAGCGGGCAGCCGTCGGGGCCGATGGTGAGGGCGGAGGTGGAGAGGGCGGTGTGGACGGCGTGCTCGATCTGGCGGGCGGCGGTGGGTTCGCCGAGGTAGTCGAGGGGCATGGCGGCGGCGAGAATCTGGCCGAGCGGGTTGGCGCGGTCGCTGCCGGCCAGGCTCGGGGCGCTACCGTGGATCGGCTCGAAGTAGGCGTGCTCGTCGCCAATATTGCCCGACGGGCAGATGCCGATGCCACCGACGGTGCCGCCGCCGAGATCGCTGAGAATATCGCCGAGGAAGTTCTCCATGACCAGCACATCGAAGCGGCCCGGGTCCATGACGAGCGCCTGCGCGGCCGCGTCGGCGTAGAGCGTGTCGGCCTCGATGGCCGGGTAGTCGGCGGCAACCTCCTCGAAGATGCTGCGGAAAAAGCCGAAGCTGCGCAGGACGTTGCTCTTGTCGACGCAGGTGACGCGACGGACGCCATCGGCTGGCGCGCCATGGCGGCGCTTCGCCATCTCGAACGCCGCGCGACAGATGCGCTCGACGCCCGGACGGGTCATGAACATGATGTCGCTGGCGGCCCACTGGTTGGCAACGCCGCGACCGCGCGAGGCGTAGAGCCCCTCGGTGTTCTCACGCATGATGACGTAATCCACCTCGCCGGGCTGGAAGCGGGTCGGCGCTGCCATGCCCGGCCAGCGCTGGATCGGGCGCACGTTCGCGTAGGCGTCCAGCCCGCCACGCAGGACGCCGCCGAGCAGGCCGGCCTCGGTGCCGTCCGGCAGGCGCACGCCGGGCAGGCCGACCGGACCCTTCATTACGGCATCAGCCTCGCGGCAGGCGGCCAGCGTCTCCGGCAGCAGGTTGGTGCCAGATTGCAGATACAAACCTGCGCCGGCCTGATGCTCCTCGAACGTCAGTGCGAAGCCGTTCAGGTCGGCGGTCGCGCGCAGGACGTCCAGCGCTGTGGCGACGATCTCCGGGCCGATGCCATCGCCGGGCAGAACAACGAGTCGGTAGGTGCGCATCACGTACTCCATCGGATCAGGGATGGCCAGTTGGGCCAGTCTAATAGAAATGGAAGGTCACTCCGAACCCAACGACACGCGTCGTCGGTCAGGCCGTCTGGCGCGGCCGCCCGATGGCGCTGCTAGCCACGAGGACTATCCCGATGACGAGCGCGGCGAGCGTTTGCAGCGTGAGCAGCTCGAACAGCTCGTCGGCGATGCCAGCGACCACAGTGTTCGTCGGTCCATCGCGGACCTGCAGATCGATCACGCGCTCGGCAACGACCATGAAGATGACCGTCAGCAAGGCGATACCGACCGGCACCAGCCCGGCCAGCCGCAGCGACGCGCGATCGCGCCGAACGAGCACCGGCAGCAGGAGCAGCGTGAGCCCGATGATCCCGGCTGCGAGGCCAGTCCAGCGCAGGATGGCGATCTCGCGCTGATACGACGGCAGGTCGCGGGTGGCGAACAGGTTGATCGCCAGTGTGCCGTCCGCCTGCGTCAATGCCGACTCCTGATTTGGCGCGAGCACCCGCACAGCAGTCGAGATTGCGTCCTGCAATGCCTGCGACCTGATCGTCACCAGCACCTGTTCGCCTCTGGTCAGCGCGCGATGGAGCTGCGCGGCGATGTCGACCAGCACTGCCTGGAAGCGGTCGGTGCCCAGCAGGCCAGAGACGATCGGAATGAGGGTGTCTCGCACGCGGTCGAGCAGGCGCGGAGAATCGGCCAGCAACGACTCGACAATGCGCGTCGCCAGCGCATCGCGCACATCCTCACGCGCAAGGGCGTCCTCGGCGACAGCAACGAAGCGCGATGTGTCGGAGATAGTGCGATAGGCCCACAGCTCCAGGTTACCGATGAACAGCAGGAGGACAGCGAGGACGACGCAGACGCGCCACGGCCAGCGGCGCGTCTGCGTGAGTTGACCATCGCCATTTGGCGACGGTGCTGTCACTGCCCGGTCGATTTCTCTCGCGAACGAGCGCTTGCCGCCATCACATCCATGCCCCGCCATAGGGGAATGAATAGGCCTCGATCGATTCCGGTCGCATCTCAATTGAATAGCCGGGCGCTTCCGGCGGCAGATAGCAGCCGTCGTGGACCGTCACCGGATCGAGGAAATGCTCGTGGAGATGGTCGACGTATTCGACCACGCGACCCTCCAGCGATCCGCTGAACGCGATGTAATCGATCATGGCCAGATGCTGGACATACTCGCACAGCCCGACCCCGCCGGCATGCGGACAGATCGGCACGCCGAACTTCGCGGCCAGCAGCAGGACGGCCAGCACCTCGTTGACACCACCCAGCCGCGCCGCGTCGATCTGGCAGAACGAGATCGCCTCGGCCTGCATGAGCTGCTTGAACATGATCCGGTTGTGGCAGTGTTCGCCAGTGGCGACACCAATCGGCGCAACGGAGCGAGCGATCCGCCCGTGGCCGAGGATGTCATCCGGACTGGTCGGCTCCTCGATCCACCACGGATCGAACGGCGCGAGGTGCTCCATCCAGTCGATCGCCTGATCGACATCCCAGACCTGGTTGGCATCGACCATCAGCTTGCGCTGCGGGCCAATCTCCTCGCGAACGATCCGGCAGCGCCGGATGTCATCCTCCAGATCGCGACCGACCTTGAGCTTGACGTAACCCCAGCCATCAGCGATGGCGGCGCGGCAGAGCTGGCGGATCTTGTCGTCGGGATAGCCCAGCCAGCCGGCCGAGGTGGTGTAGGCCGGATAGCCGTGCCGTCTGATCTCCGCCTCGCGCTCGCCCTTGCTCGGTTCCATGCGCCGCAGCAGGTCGAGCGCCTCCTCGGGGGTGATCGCGTCGCTGATGTACCGAAAGGGGATACAGGCGACGAGCTGCTCGGGGGGCATATCGACGACGAGCTTCCAGAGCGGCTGGCCCTCGGCCTTGGCCCACAGGTCCCAGACGGCATTCACCACCGCGGCCGTGGCCAGATGGATGACGCCCTTCTCCGGCCCGACCCAACGGAGTTGGCTATCACCAACCATCTCCTGCCAGAACGCACCGGGATTCGCAGTGACCGACTCCAGCGTCCGGCCGACGACGAGCGGCCGCAGCGCCTCAATCGCCGCGACGCACAGCTCGTTGCCGCGTCCGATCGTGAACGTCAGCCCATGGCCCTCGTAGAACGCGTCGGTGTGCAGGATGCAGTAGGCCGCTGAGTAGTCCGGGTCGGGATTCATCGCGTCCGAGCCGTCCAGCTCGCGCGAAGTCGGGAAGCGCACATCGTAGGTCGTCAGACCGATGATCGTCGTTGGCACGAGGGGGTGCCCCTTCCGCTGTGCGGTGTCGTCGGATGCTGCCAGTGTAACCGACGATCGGCACCGCGCAATCAGGATCACGGGAGCAATCTGGATCGGTGAATCGTCGGCTGCCAGGACGACAATTGCCGAGGCTTCGATGCGTCGCTGCCGAAGAGGGAAGCGCGCGTCAAACGGGTGGCAAAGAGCATTCCAACCGCGTATCAGCCACCTACATCACCAGCAACACCACACCGAACGCCACGGCCAGCATGACCTCGGCGAAGATGGCGACGGTGGCGAGGGCGACGAGGAGGAGGAAGGGGAGGCTGATGATCTGGACGATCGGGGCGTAGATCTCCAGCCAGTCGCGGGCGCTCAGCAGCAGGCCGCCGAGACCCCAGAGCGAGCGTGCGCCGGAGCGCACTCCGCGCCGACCGCGACGGAGCCCGGCCACGATCTGCCCGAGCCGGTCGCGCGTCTGCGCGGTGGCTCCCGGCAATCCCTGCAGCTTCGCCGGTAGCTCGACCAGCTCGCGCAACGTCAACCACATCAGCCCCAGCACCCCGGCCGGGAAGAGCATCGCTGCGGCGATGAGCGCAACCAACAACCAGTCGGGGCCATTCCGCGGCGCAAGCCAGCTGGATACGGCGGTGGCGACTACTAACGTCGCCAGCAACGAGAGCGCGACGAGCGCGGCAGCAAACCGCGCGGCGCGGGCGGCCAGCGGGATGATCCGCTCAAGGAGCGGAACGACGCGACCGAGCGCTTCGCTCGCGACAGCCGGTCCGCGACCGATCTGCTGCATCCGATTTCCTTCCGTCCGTCCGGCGGGACGTCAGCCCGGCTCGGTGGGCGAGATGGTCGTGGCGACGGACGGCACCGGGATCTGGTGTCGCCGGAACGCCTCACGGATGCGCAGGCGCAATTCGCGCTCCACCGCCCATTGTTGCAGCGGTTCGGTCTTGATCAGTATGCGGAAGGTGACGCCGGTGGCCGAGATGGAGGTGACGCCGAGAACCTGCGGCGGCTCGAGGATGTACCCGCCAATGCGCTCGTCCTGCTGAATGTCAGCAAGCACCTCGCGCAGGACACTGACGACCTGGGCGTCGTCGGCATACGGCGCAGTCTGGATGTCGATGACGGCGCGCGACCAGCCTTTCGACTGATTCTGAATCACCCGGATTTCGCCATTGGGGATGATGATCTGCGCACCGTTAATCGAGCGCAGGACGGTGCGACGCAGGTCAATCGTCTCGACCGTGCCGGATTCCGCGCCGACGGTGATGACATCGCCGACACCGTACTGGTTCTCGAAGATGATGAAGAAGCCGTTGATCATGTCGCGGACGAGGCTCTGAGCGCCGAGGCCGATGGCGACGCCGGCCAGGCCGGCACTGGCGAGCAACGGCGCGATGTCCATGCCGAGGTTAGTCAGCACCATCATGACGGCAATGGCAATGACGAGGACGCGGCCTGTCGATTCGACAACGCGGCCGAGCGTATCGGCCCGCTGGCGCAGGACGGGAGTCGGCTCACCCTGCGCCGTGAGGACGCCGGAGACGATGCGATTGACCACGACGCGCAGCAGGCGCAGGATGATCAGCGCGATGAGAATGATGAGCGCGATGCGGGCCAGCGAACGCGCTGCGTCACCCAGGAAGGTGCCGACCTGGTCGACGACCTCGTCACCAGTGAGATAGTCGACGACGTCGGCCAGCTCACTGGGCATCAGATTCAGGATAGCGCCACTACTGAGGAGCAGGTGGACATCGACGGGCAGCACAGATCAGCCTCGCTCGTATCGATATCGACGATCAACGAGCCTCTAGCCTAACAGGTCACTCGGCACACGACGACGGGAGCGGCCATGATGACCGCTCCCGTTCGTGTTGATGCTGGATTGTGCCGAGGCTAGCTTTCGGGCTGCTCGCTGGCGTCGGCGCTGCTGTCGGCGCTGCTCTCGACGTCGATCGCGCGCGGCGTCTCGGTCGATCCGCCGGCGCGAACCTGGATCTGGCGCGGGCGGGCGGCTTCGGCCTTCGGCAGGGTGACGGTGAGGATGCCGTTGTTGAACTCGGCCTGGGCTTCGTCCGGCTTGACGCTGCTCGGCAGCGTCACGGTGCGCTCGAAGTGGCCGAAGCGGCGCTCGCGAACGAGCCACTTCTCGCCCTCACGCTCCTCGTCAGCCTTGATCTCGACGGCGATCCGCAGCGTGTCGCCGAGGACCGAGATGTCGACATCCTCCGGCTTCGCGCCCGGCACGGTCGTCTTGATCATGTAGGCGTCGTCGGTCTCGGAGAGGTCGAGGGCCATGCCGCCGGTCATCGCGACCATACCGGCCCGTGGCCTGACGAACGACTCTTCGAGCAGGCTGTTCATCGCCTCACGCAACGACACGATATCTCGCCAGGGGTCCCAACGCTGAATACTCATGCAACCCTCCATCTGCTGTACGACTATGCTCACCAGGAGCGCCATCAGTCAGGTGTATCGTGATCATGATGGCTCACTCCATACGCTTCTGCATCTATCATAGTATCTTAGTCGTTCTGTGTCAACTCCCTGCTGACTGCTTCGACCTGCGTGCTATTGCTGATTGCAGAATCCACGCCGCCAAAGCGCAATGCAGCGACCAGACGCGTTCACAGCAGCGCGGCGATCGACTGCGCTGCGCGGGCGGCGGCGTGCGGGTCGAGTGGTCGGTAGTTGCTGGTGTCGCTGCCCAGCGTCGCCAGCGCCGCGGCGGCCAGAGATTCCGGTGTGGTCGCGTCGAAGTCCAGCCGTTGTCCGGCGCGGTGTTGCCTCAGCCGATAGGCGACGTGGACGAGCTGCTCGCAGTGATCCCGAAGCGGGAGGTAGAGGAATGGTCGGCGGGTGGCGACGAGCTCCATCGTTGTGCCCAGCCCACCCTGGACGATCCCCAGGTCCGCTGCTGCGAGATGCTCGTAGAGATTATGGACGTACGCTGCGACACGGAGGCCGGGGCTGTCGGGCAGGCCGGCGGCGTCGATGCGGGGACCGGCGACGAGCAGGCACTCTGCATCCGGCTGCTCGCGTCGGATCAGCGGCCAGGCAGCGGTGACCAGATCCAGCAGTGGTCGGCCGACTGCGGTGCCGCCGACGGCGGCGACGACCAGCGGTCGGTCGGGTGCATAGCCGAGCCGCTGCCGGATTGCGGCAGTGTCGACATAATCGCTGGGCTCGAACGGGACGACGTAGCCGACGGCCTCGAAGTGCTCACGCGCCCAGTCGGCGATCGGTGGCAGGTCGGGGCCGAAGCGCTCCGGCACGAGGTCGTCGTAGGTACCGAAGTAGAGGGCGCGGTCGCGGACGCGCGAGTAACGCTGGACATGCTCCAGCATCTCGGCGTTGTAGTCGGCGGTCAGGATCGCTTCGCGTGAGTTGGGTGAGCGGTCGATCGGCAGCCAGCCGAGGAAGTCGGTCATGAAGACGAATGGGGCAGTCTTCAGCTCCGGGTTCTCGTGCAGGAAGTGGTCGACCTCCCAGGCTTCGTCGCCGATCCACAGGTCGTAGGCCGTCTCTCGGACGATGTCGAGAAAGACCATGAAGTTGGCCAGCAGGATCTCGTCCATCTCGCGGAAGGCGTGGAAGCAGTGCAGCCGGTAGTCGTGAGACATCGACTCCCAGTGGCCCGCTTCGCTGGCCAGCTCGCGGCTGCGCGGATGGATCGTCTCGCCCTCACGCTCCAGCACCTGCGTGACCGGTGGCTGGGCCAGCCAGTCGATCTGCAGATCCGGCACGAGCCGCCGCAGCTCACGGGCGATCGCGAGGTCGCGCTGGATGTGGCCGAGGCCGATCGGGCTGGAAACGAACAGCGCCCGGCGTTCGACGCGAGCCATCGGGCGCGACCAGCTGCGCTGTGACGGACGGGGAGGAGCGAGGAAGTCAGCAAGCTCATGGTTGATCATGACAGGATCGCGCAGCGGCGGGAGATGGCCGCAGCCTTCGAGCGTGACGAAGGTCCAGTCCGGGCGGACGGCTGCGAGCGCCCGGCTGGCGTCAATCGGGTCGCAGCGATCGATGTCGCCGTGCATCAGCAGGACGGGGCAGCGCACGCGCTCGATCGCCTCACGAGTCGGCATGCGGGGGAACTGTTCAGCGGTCGGGATTGTCGCGATGAGGATCTCGGGCGTGGTGTCGTTACCCCAGGCGATGCCGTCTTCAATGCCTTTCGTCGAGTGCGGCTCGGGCAGGAGCTGACCGAAGAAGAAGGCCAGCCAGTCGTCATAATGCTCGCGCCAGAAGTGCGCGTTGCGCATCTGCCAGCCGTCGTATTGCTCGCGCCGCGTCCAGAACTCGCTGTTTGGGCGCGGCTGCCAGCTCTCCGGCCAGACCCCGCAGGCGATCAGAGCCAAGCGCGAGATGCGTTCCGGGTAGCGCGCAGCCAGGGAGATGCCGTAGTCGCAGCCACGAGAAAAGCCAACGACAGCTGCTTGTGCGATGCCGAGATGGTCGAGCAGGCCAATCGCCTGATCGACGATGCGGTCGTATTCGTAAGCTCGTGGGTCGGTAGTACGCTCCCCAGCGCCGTTCCCGGGCGGGTCGAATGTGATGACCCGGAAGCTGCGCGCGAGCCAGGGGACCTGCATCTTCCAGATGCGGCTGTGGACGATCTGCCAGGTGGGCAGCAGCAGGACCGGCGGTGCGTCCGGCGCGCCGAACAGCTCGTAGCCGATACTGAACTCATGTAATAGAAGCGTCCCCGACTCGACCGGTTCGATAGCGCGCATGATCGATCCTCCCTGTCGTTGTCAGGTACGAGCCAGCGCAACTGCGTCACCCAGGAGCATTCGCACCTGCTCGGCGATCGGCTGCATCGTCCAATCCGGTGCGAGCGGTGGAGCTGGCGAGTCTGTATTCAGTCCGGCCAGCAGCCCATCGGCGCGAGCACGAGCGACGGTATCGAGCGCAGGGTGGGAGCGCGCCAGCATGAGTGTCCGCGCCGCCCGGTCGCGCTCGCGGTCGTCGCCCAGGTGCAGCGCGGCGATCTCGATTGCCGCGCCGAGCGCTACCGGGATCGACCGGGCATCAATCGCCAGGGCCAGCGCCTCGCGCAGATGGTCGCGCGCTGCGTCAGGCTGGCTCGCGGCGGAGAGCACGCGGCCGAGCAGAGCCAGCGTCACCGCGACGCCCCAGGTGTGGCGCAGTCCGCGGCGGATCAGCAGCGCCTCCGACAGCCGCGTACGCGCCTCGCCGAGATCGCCGGTCGCGAGTGCGACGACACCGAGGTTGTGGAGGGCGAAGCCGGAGCCACGCCGGTCGCCGATCTCAGCAAAGATGGTCAGCGCTTGATGGTGCAGGCGGCGAGCTTCGTCGGCATTGCCGAGCATCAGCGCCGCCGTGCCCTGGTCGTTGAGCGAGTAGCCCTGGCCCCAGCGATCCCCGGCAGCAATGAAGTGAGCAATGCTCGCGCGCAGCAGGGCGCTCGCCTGCTCGTAGTCCTGACCCTCTTGGGCGAACATCGCCTTGAAATTGAACGCCAATCCAAGATTGAACGGATCGTTCAGCGGCTCAAGGACCTCGATACCGGCGTCGATCGTTCGCTTGCCGGTGGCGTAGTCACCGAGGCGGACATAGAGCGAGCCGTGCCGGATCAGTGTTGCGCCATAGGCGAGCTCCCACTCGCGCCGATCAGCGCCAGGGTTATCCAGCTCAGCGGTGAGCATTGCGATGACCTGGCCGAAAATCTCCTGTGCCTCCAGATAGCGCCCGGTGACTTCGGCGTAGAGCCAGTAGCCGTGGATCGCTTTGAGGATATCGCTGACGCGGCGGCGCTCAATCGCCCACAGCCAGGCGGCACGAATGTTCTCTGACTCGTTCCCGATGGACTCCAGCGCGATCTGCTGACCTGCGCCGCTCAAGTCTGCTTCGGCCCGCAGCAGAAGGTCGCAAAACCAGGCACAGTGACGGTCGCGGGCTTCTTCTGCAGCGTCCGGCTGCTCGGCAACCCGGTCGGCTGCGTACTGCCGCAGGAGCTCGTGGACATAGTAGCGCCCGGCTGGATCGCGACGCAGCAGCGATTTGGCGACGAGCGCCGCCAGCAACGGCAGCGAGCCACCGGCGACCGCTTCGGCAGCGACGCGCGGGATGCCGCCATGGAAGATGGCGAGGCGCGCGAATACCTGCTGCTCGGCAGCGCTCAGTCGCTCCCACGACCGGTCGAAGACGACGCGGATGCTGCGATGGCGCTCGGGGATATCTCGCGTCGGACTGGAGAGGAAGTCGAGGCTGCGTTCGATCTCGCTGGCAATCTCGGCGCAGGAGAGCGTGGGCAGCCATGCGGCCGCCAGCTCGATACCGAGCGGCATGCCACCGGTGAGGCGACAGATCCGGATAACGTCGGCGAGTGTCGCGGAGTCGAGCTCGAATGCCGGCCATACTCGCCGGGCGCTGTGGGCGAAGAGCTGCACGGCGCTCGATTGCGCCGCTGATGCCACGCGGTCGGGAAGCGCCAGCCCGTCGAGCTCAACGACCCACTCCCCGCGCAGATGAAGCCGCTCGCGCGTGGTGACGATCAGCTGGATGTCCGGCGCGCGACTCAGGATGTCGGCCAGGAACGTTACGTCCGGCAGCAGCTGCTCAACATTGTCAAGGACAAGCAGCGCCTCGCGCTCGCGCAGATGACGGATGACCTGCTTGGCGGGCGATGGCGCGCGGGTGAGGTGGAGATCCAGCGCGTCGGCGATGGATGTCGGGATATGGGCAGCCGCCTCGACACTGGCCAACGCGACGAAGTGCGCTCCGTCGCGAAACGCGCTGGCGGATTGCTCCGCCGCCCGGATCGCCAGCCGCGTCTTGCCGATGCCACCCGGACCGACCAGGGTGATGTGGCGGCAGGATGGATCGTCGATGAGCGTCGCGATTTGCTGCAGCTCGGAGTCGCGGCCGATGAACGGCGTCACGTCCAGCGGCAAGCTGGAGACTGTTCGATGTGGATCGCTGATCGGCAGCGCGGTTGGCTTGTCCCGAATGCGCTCGTAGAGCCGGGTCGTCTCCTCGTCCGGCTCGATGCCGAGTTCGTCCGCCAGCGCGCGCCGACAGTGCTCGTATTGCGCCAGTGCAGCCGCGCGTTTGCCGCCGGCTGCGAGCGCCACCATCAGCTGCCGGTGGGCTGACTCGTCACAGGGGTCGATCTGGATGAGGCGCTGGGCGATCTCTGCCGTGTGGCTGTGTTCGCCACGAGACTGGTAGTAGGCCACCAGCTGGCCGAGCGCGCGGGTGACGAGGGCAGCGATTCGTTCGCGCCGCGCCTGCGCCCAGTCTTCGAACTCGGCACTATCCGGCACCGACAGGTCAGCGAGAAACGGTCCGCGATAGTGTCGGGCCACGGACGCGATTCGCCCGGCGCACTGGCGGCAGAGTACGCCTGTTGGGTGCTGGTGTGCATTGACCGCGTCGAGCAGCGCTTCGACAGCGACGGTATCGACCGCGATATCGGCCGCCGGATTCAACCCAACGGTGTCGCGCGTGACTAGCAGGAGCGTGGATGCGCCGTCGTCGGCCAGCGTCCGACGCAGGCTCCAGATGGCCTGGCTGAGGCTATGCCGCGCGGCGCGCTCATCCTGCTCTGGCCAGAGCAGGGCGGCCAGCGCTTCGCGTCGTTGTGGATGGCCAGCGTCCGCGGCCACGCGGGCGAGCAGCGCCCGAACCTTGTCATACGGGAACGCGGCGACCGGCGCGTCGTCGAGGCGGAACTGACCTGGGCCGAGAAGCGAGATCACCAAGCGTGGCATCGGGTGCTCGTTTCAGGATGCAGCAGTTCGAGGAGACCCACCTCATCCTACGCTCAACCCGCCAGTATCTCAATTGCTCCCTTCTCAGCTTTTGACGTTCTCTTGATAGCGCTCGGCTAGCGTGCTCCCAGACCTGACTCACGCGACAGGCAGCAGACGGGAGCAACGGATGACATGAGACGGCAGAGCGTCTGGAATCGACTTCGCTCGCGCGCCAATGGCAACACCGCGAACGCCTCACCATCGACATCTTCAGCAATGACACAGGAGGCACCCATGGCAACCATCGCTCGCCCGGAGCAGGCTCAGATCGAAGATCTCAGGAGTAAGCTACGCGGCGCGGTCATCACGACCGACGATCCCGATTACGACAGCACCCGCACGCTCTACAACGTCATGATCGACAAGCGCCCAGCCATCATCGCGCGCTGCGTTGATGCTGCGGATGTCATTGCGGCGGTCGATTTTGGACGCGCGAATGGCATGCCGATCGCCATCCGCGGCGGTGGTCACAACGTCGCCGGAACCAGCTCGGTCGACGGCGGGCTGGTCATCGATCTCTCGCAGATGCGCGGGGTGCGCGTCGATCCCCAGCGGCGGATGGCACGCGTCTCCGGCGGCGCGCTGTGGGGCGATGTTGACCACGCGACCCACGCGTTCGGTCTGGCAACGCCGAGCGGCATCATCTCGACAACCGGCGTCGGTGGCCTGACACTCGGCGGCGGGTTCGGCCATCTCTCACGCCACTACGGCCTGGCCTGCGACAACCTGCGCTCGGCGGACGTCGTTACGGCTGACGGCTCGTTCGTGACTGCCAGCGCTGACGCACACCCGGATCTCTACTGGGCGCTGCGCGGTGGCGGCGGGAACTTCGGTGTCGTCACCTCGTTCGAGTTTGACCTGCACCCAGCCGGCACCGTCTATGGCGGACCGATCTTCTACGATGTCGCCCATACGGAGATGCTGCTGCGCTTCTTCCTCGACTATCTGCGCGACGCGCCGGACGCGATGAGCGCCTTCTTCAGCTTTCACCAGGGTCCGCCGGCACCGTTCATCCCCGAGCACCTGCACTTCGTGCCGATGGTCGCCATCGTCATCTGCTATAGCGGGGCGCTCGAGCGTGGCGAGGAGATCGTCCGGCCGCTGCGTGAGGTGATTCCGCCGCTGGTCGATCTAGCCGGGCCGATCCCGTATCCGGCGCTGAACAGCATGTTCGACGCGATCTATACGCCGGGCCTGCAGCACTACTGGAAGGCTGACTTTGTGCCGGAGGTGGCCGAAGAGGCGATCCGCATCCACGCTGAGTATGGGCCGAAGGTTCCGTCGCTGTGGTCAACGATGCACCTGTATCCACAAAGCGGCGCGATCCAGCAGGTCGCCAGCGATGCGACGGCCTACTTCCATCGCGACGTCGATTTCGTCCACAACATCGTCGCGATCGACGCTGACCCGACGAAGATGCCGGGCAACATGGCCTGGATGCGGGAGTACGCTGCAGCGCTACAACCGTATTCAGCCTCCGGCGGCTACGTGAACTTCATGATGGCCGACGAGGGGCAGGAGCGCGTTCGGGCGACCTATCGTGACAACTACGACCGGCTCGCGCGGGTGAAGAAGGCGTACGATCCGTACAACCTCTTCCACATCAACCAGAACATCCGACCCACCGGATAGCCCGCATGAGTCAGCCAAACCGGCGTTCCCGTACTGGGACGCCGGTTCTGCCTGTTCCGCCCCTGGGCACTGCTCACCCTTTGGCAGTTGCCACCAAGCATCGTGTCATGATAAAAGCGTAGATATCAGCAAGTCGGCCCAGCTGTTCATCGCGACACTCCTGAACGCCGTTGAGCGAGGGTCACAGCACGTTGTGACTGCGTATCCGGGAGTGCATGGTGTCGCGACAACAACCAGAGAACCTTCTGCCTGAGCGCGAGCGTGCAACGGCAGCGCTCAGGCACCGTGACTTTCGGCTGCTGTGGGCCGGGCAATTTGTCTCGACGGTCGGCACCCAGATGCAGATCGTCGCCCTCGGCTGGCAGATGTATCTGCTGACCGGCTCGCCACTCAATCTCGGCATCCTCGGCCTGCTCCGCGCCGTACCCACGATCGCGTTCGCGCTGGTTGGCGGCACGTTCGCTGATGCGCGCGATCGACGGCGCGTCCTGATCGTGACGCAGACGCTGCTCGGGTTCTTCTCGGTCGTACTGGCCATCGCGACCGGCACCGGCCGCGACTCGGTCGGGCTGATCTACGTTCTGACGGTGCTGACAGCGACGGTCGATGTCTTCGACGATCCGGCCCGGCAGGCGCTGATCCCCAACCTCGTACCACGGCACAGGCTCGCTCAGGCGATTACGCTGAACATCGTAGCCGGCAATATCGCTGCGGTGGCCGGACCGGCGCTCGGCGGACTGGCGATTGCCGCATTCGGTCTGACGACGACCTACGCGCTCGATGCCGCGTCGTTCATCGCCGTCATCTTCGCGCTGGTGGCTATGCGTGACCGGCCAGCTGCGCCTGTACCGACGCAGAGCGGCATTCAGGCGGTCGTCGAGGGGCTGCGGTTCGTCCGCGAGAATCCGGTGATCCTCTCGCTAATGATCCTCGACTTCCTGGCGACGCTGTTCGGCGCGGCGCTGGTCCTGATGCCGATCTTCGCCAGCGAGATCCTGGAGGTCGGCGCGAACGGGTTGGGGCTGCTCTATGCCGCACCGGCAGCCGGTGCTGTTGCCGGGGGCCTGATCCTCTCGATCCTGCCGGTGTCGCATCGGCCGGGACGGATGGTCATCATGTCGGTCGCGTGCTACGGGATCGCCGTCGCCATCTTCGGCGCAGCGCCGAGCTTCCTGGTGGCGTTGCTCGCGCTCGGGGCCTCCGGCATCGCCGATACGGTCAGCATGACGTTCCGCCACACGATCCGCCAGCTGGCAACGCCGGACGCGCTGCGCGGTCGCATCGCTGCTGTCCACTCGGTCTTCGCCGGCGGCGGCCCACAGCTCGGCGACTTCGAGGCCGGCCTGACCGCGCGTCTGCTCGGCACGCAGACGGCAGTCATCGCCGGCGGGCTGGCCTGCGTTGGCCTGGCAGCAGTTGTCGCCGTCGTCAGCCCACGTATTCGGGACTATCGCGTTGACGAGCCGGAGCCGCAGTTGAGCGGCGATGATTGATACACGGCAGAAAGAAAGACGGCCCCCGGAGAAGGGCCGCCTCGGGAGGGGTATTGGGGATGAGGAGGGTATCCTCGCGGGAGTACTCCGACTCCCGCGCAACAGTTTGGGGGCACTGTTGTCAATGCGTGTCTATGCAGAAGCCGTGCCACCAGTTGTCTTTCAGGCAGCGATTCGGCCCGCTCTATCGCGCCCAGGCAGCGATGGCCAGCACAACAATGGCCACGGCTGACGCGATCAGCAGTGGGTCAGCAATGCGTCGGCCGGTCTCCCGCGAGCGCGTCAGCATAAGAACAATCGTCACCACGGCCAGCACGATGGCAAGGAAGACGATCGCTTCAGCGAGCCACTCCGGTTCGATCAGTGCCGGCATTGGTGCAGCGAGTCCGTTCAGCATCCGTTGTCCATGCTCCCTCAGACGGAATCTTCGACAATCCGCCTATCGATCGTACACGTTCGGCCGGCTGAGGGAGGATTCAGCAACTGGCCTGAATCTTGCGGGTCTGCACTGGCCATGCTTGTGCGCCTATCCCGGGCGTGGTTCTGAGTGACGCTAGTAATCGGTGACTGACATGATCGCGTTATCAATGATGAGTGACACGGCTACGGCTTCGTATATTCTGATTGTCGATGATGATCCAACGATCAGGTCGATCCTGGAGGCCCTTCTGGAAGATGAGGGCTTCGATCCGGTGACTGCAACGAACGGCCAGGAGGCGCTGCGCATTGTTGCCGACGATCGACCTTCGTTGATCCTGATGGATCTGATGATGCCGGTGATGAGCGGCGTCGATGCGGTGCGGGTTCTCAAGGAGGACCCAGAGACGGCCGACATCCCGGTGATCGCGATGTCGGCCGGATTCATTCTGCGTGAGTCGATCGAGGAGCTTCTGGCAGACGGCATCATTGCCAAGCCATTTGACCTCGACGCACTCATCGCCAGCATCCACGCCACTCTTCGACAGAGCAACGACGACCACCACCAGTCGGCACCCCCAGCCTGAGGCTCCTCCCAGCTACCTCCGATGCCTCCCTCTGTGTCACAGCCCCTTGACTTCCAGTCATCGGCCCTTGTCGGTGAACCCGAGTTATCCCACGATGTGGATAACTCGGGGGACGAATGTGGATATCTGTGGATAGAGTGCGGAATCCATGTGTACGTACAGGGGTGCGGCCGTCGATAAGTCCCCCAGCTGCTGGTGGATAATCCTGGCCGACCTGGGGACAGCCGAGCGGTGACAAATCGGTCAACGCACTGGGCTGGGGAGATGTGGACAGGTTCTCCCACGGGTTATCCAGCCGGTCTTCCCTGTCTGGACGCGGCAGCAGCCACTTATCCACACAATCCACAGCCCCTACTGATAACGACTAAAACACATACAAGAATGAAGATAATTCTCCACCTGGTCGGGTTGTCCTCATGAGGAACAGGTGCCGGAAAGTCTCGGTGTGACACTCCTGGCTCATCACGCGAAGATAGTGTGAGAGGAGTTGGGCGTGGCGGACGACTGTTCAGTGCGCATCATGAAGCGACACAGTAGTACAGCCGACAAGGAGCAATCAGCAAGCGGCAGCGATGACGCATCGCTTGTCGCGGCTGCGCTGCTGGATCGCCACGCGTTCGCCATCGTTTATCAGCGCCATGCCGATGCGTTGTACGCATATGCGCTTGCTCGCACGGGTTCCGCCGCCGTTGCTGATGACGTTGTGAGTGACACGATGGTCGAAGCACTGGCATCGCTCGAACGATATGACAGTCACCGCGGCAGCCTGGCGGGATGGCTATTCACCATAGCTGGTCGCCGAATCATCGACCGGCATCGTGCATCCGGCCGATTCCACCGAGCCTTGTCGCGCCTCAGATCACACATCGAGCCCGACGATGATGTTGCCGAGATGGCGATCCGCAATGAAGAGGCTGGTCGTGTTCGGGCAGCGGTTGCCAGACTGTCCGGTGACGATCGCGAAATTATCCTCCTACGCTACGCAGCGGGACTGAATAGTCGTGAGATCGGCGACACGCTCGGCCTCTCCGCTGGCGCTGTGCGTATGCGTCTCAGCCGTGCCACAAAGCGCCTTGCCAACCAACTAGGGACCGACGAATGAATGATCAGACAGCAGGACGTCAGAGCCAAACCGATTTTGATGACATGCTCAGACGCGCGCTGGCAGGCCCGCGCCTGACTGCAGAGCAGCGCGAGCGTCATCTCCAACGTCTTGGACTGATGAAAGCAGAGCCAATCAGCAATGCTGGTGGCGGGCTGCGCATTCCAGCATCTCGAAGCGATCGATCGATCGCTGAACATGGACAGCCTGTGGATAAGCTGGACCGACGGCCGACAGCGCGTCAGTGGATCGAGTTTGCGGCCGCGGCGCTGGCGATCGCAGTGGTCGGTGGCCTGCTCGTCCTGCTCTTTGGTGGTATGCCGAACGAATCAGAACAGCGCACCGGCGCACCCAGTACGCAGCCAACGAGTGTGCCGAGCGAAACTGGTGGACCAGGACGTCTCTATGCTGTCAGCCATGTCCTGGAACGCAGTGACAACTCCATTCGAGCGAGTGGGCGGTTGACAGCCTTCGATACTGCCAGCGGATCGGTTCTCTACACGGTCGATACGCTCGGCAATATCGATGCGACTCTCTCGCCAGATGGTCGGCGCCTTTTCATCGCCAGCTTCGGCGAAGAGCCGGAATTTAATGACCTGATTGCCATTGATGCTGCTGATGGAAGTGAGCTGTGGAGAACGACAATCGAGAACCGCGTGTCGTGGAAATTCGGCTACGGGCCGACTGGGATGACTGTCTCGCCGGATGGCCGCACGCTCTACGTGGCAGCCTGCGATTTTTCCGGACCATATTTCTGCGAGCCGAATGCCGATCACTGGCTGGTGATGATTGACACCGCGACCGGCGCTGACATCGGACGACTTGAGGCTCCCGGATGCCTCGGAGCGCCGTATCTCTCTCCTGATGGGAAAACGCTTTACCTCGCCTGTCAGGATGAGCCGACCCGAATCTTCGATATTGAGTCGGGCCAACAGATCGGTCAGCTCGGTGATGCCCCGATCGCTGCCACGTCATCATCGGACGGGCATTATCTCTATGGCGTAGTTCCGATCAAGGTGGCTGATCGTAGCCGTATCGATGCTCCTTACGTCTATCGGATTTATCGCCTCGACATGAATACTCGGCTTGTCGTTATGCAGGCAGACATTCCGGTGCAAGAAGACCAACCGAATCGTCTCCTGCCACTGATCGCCGTCGCGGCCGATGGATCACGGCTCTTCGTCGGTGTGAACCGTGTGGGCAAGAACGAGTCTCCAGCAGCTGACCGTGTTTTGGTACTCGATGCCGAGAGTCTGAGGTCAACTGGGGAGATAACCACCGAGGAGCCGATTACCGGTCAATCCTTGGCCGCAGCCAACGAGAGCGGCGCGGTCATTGGGGTTGCCGTTGACGCCGGCGTGCCAGCCGACGTCGTCCGTCAATCAACTATCCTGCGTCTCATTTCTGGCCACGAAGCGCAGGCGATCGCGCAGCTGCCCAACGAAGAAGTGTTGCGGGTCATCAGCGGCCCGGTGCCGGATGGGTCATTGCCGAAGACGTCGCCGTCAGCGACTGGTCATTACGTCATCGTCAGCCAGACAGGTTCAAGTCAGATCTCTGTTCGTGATGTTCCCAGTGGTGAGGATCTCTACACAATTGACGCAGTTACGAACGCAGACGCGGCACTCGCGCCGAGTGGAACACGTTTATACGTCGTCTCCTCAAGGGAGGATGGAGATGGAGATGTTCTTGGCGCTTATGTCACTGCCACTGGCGAGGAACGTTGGCGAGTCACACTAGACGGGCATGTGGGCACGGCTGAAAACGGCGGTGCGCCAACGATTGGTCTAGCGCAGGATGGGAGAGTTGTCTATGTCCTGACGGACTCTCCCACCGGTCGATCGTTGCAATGGTTTGATGCTGGTAATGGCTCGCTGCTCAATGAGCTGCGGGGTTTGCCAGGTTGTTCGATGCAAATTCAGATGCTGGATTATCCGAATCACATCTATATTGCCTGTCTCGGCAGTGGAACGATTCATGTGTTTGACATGCAGACGCTGGGATCCCTTGGGACGATTCTCGGCGTGCAAGGCACCATCATTGGGACAGCCATCTCTCCCGATGACCAGCATGTCTACGTCGTCAGTGAGTATGACAGTCTCTATCGAGTTGCTGTGATTGATACAGGCACGGATCAAGTCATCGAGCAACGCGATATCGTCCTCCTCGACCGCGATCCACTGCTCAGCCTTGGACTGGTTGCACTGTCTCCAGATGGGGCGCGCCTGTATGTCGGCATGGGATACGAACGGCCAGGTGAAGCACCGTTCGCCGATCAGGTGTGGACCTGGGATACGGCGACCTGGCAGCCTCTGAACCACATTGAGTCAAGCATAGAGATTACCGGCTTCGGTCTAACAGTGCTCGATGACGGTTCCGTATTAGCGATCCATCAAGGCGATCAGAAGTCGGCGGTTATTCACCTCAACGCAGCCAGCGAAGACTCTATTGAGCTGGATGAGGGTGACTCGGTCCTGCGAGTGCTGGGGGGTCGCTGAGCTTCCCAGCACTCGTTGTCGCATCGCGCTACTCCTCGCTGACGAGGCGCGGGGCACCTTGCAGCTGAGCCTTGCGGCGGCTGCGGGCGGTGTCGGGGATGAGGAAGACGACCGGGATGATGAGCAGGATCAGGAATGAGAGGCCGGTGAAGATGAATTCGAGGCCGCGTGCCTGATTGTCGAAGTGAGCCAGGACGAGAACGATCATGGCCGTGCCGAGAACACCACCACTGGAGCGGAACATGCCGCGCAGTCCGGTGATACGCGCGACTGCTTCTGGCATCAGGTCGAGCGCGGCGTTGTTGGCGGCTGGTCCGCCGATGCCGACGCCGAGGCCGGTGATGGCGATGGTGAGCGAGAGGAACGCCAGGTTGCCCATCTCGAAGCCGAAGATGGTCGGGTTGTGCAATCCCTGCCCGGTGATGAACAGGCCGATGCTGATGAGGATGATGCCGAGGATCATCGGGATGCGGTAGCCGAAGCGGATCAGCAGGAAGGATGAGATGGCCGACAGGCTGATCATCGCGATCGCACGCGGCGTCAGGATGAAGCCGGCCTGGCTGGCCGACATGCCGTATTCAACCGTCGCATAGAGCGGGATGAAGCTGAAGAAGCCGAAGACGAGGCCGCCGTAGAGGAAGTTGTAGAGGTTTGCGGCGACGAACGCGCGCTCCTTCAGCAGCCGCAGGTCGATCATCGGATCTGGCGTGCGCGCTTCGTGGCGGACGAACAGCACCAGCGCGATGAGGCCGATGATGATCCAGAGGCCGACCTGCCACTCGAAGCTGACGTGATTGCCCCAGATACTCATGCCGTACATCAGCGCGACGACGCCGGTGGCGAACGCACCGGCGCCGACCAGGTCGATGCTGCGACGCGAGATGATCCGACCACCGGCCGGCAGCAGGATGATGCCGGTAACGAACAGCAGGATGCCGATCGGGACGTTGACTGAGAAGATCGAGCGCCAGCCGAAGTTGTCGATCATCCAGCCGCCGACGTTCGGGCCGATGATGCCGCCGATGGGGAAGACACTGGTGAACAGGCCGATTGCTGTGCCGCGATGCTCGGCGCTGAAGACATCGCTGACGATACCGGCGGCTGAAGGCAGGAATGCACCGCCACCGACTGCCTGGAGCACGCGGAAGGCGATCAGGAGCTCAACGTTCGGGGCGATGGCGCAGAGCAGTGAGCTGACGGTGAAGAGGACGACGCAGCCGAGGAACAGGCGCTTGCGACCGAGATCATCGCTCAGCTTGCCGGCCATCGGCATCATGACCGTCTGCGTCAGGCTGTAGCCGGTGATGACCCACGAGATCCAGACGAGGTTCGTGTTCAGCCCGGACATCATCTCTGGCAGGCCGACGGCCACAATGGTTGAGTCGATGCTGGCCATGAGCAATGCGAGCGAGACAACCGCGAAGATCGCTATTGAGCGTGGGCTAACGGATTGTGATGCGGCTGCATCGCTGATTGGAACTGCTTGCCCACTGCGTGTGTGCGTCGACGTCCGTGCCATTCAGTCTCACTCCCTGCCAACCGGCCCCGCGAAAGAACCGGAGAAGTGTGCACCTCAATAGCATTGAATGTCAATGGATTTCTGGTGCCTGCAATTCTTTAGTCGGCTGGTCGTTGGATCAGGCAGGGGTGGTGGCGAGCGCTGCCGGCCGCAGGTTCAGTCGACGGAGCAGTTGAGCGTTGAGCGCGACGACGATTGTCGACAGAGACATGAGCGTTGCACCGACGGCCATTGGCAGAACAAAGCCGACTGGCGCGAGGATACCGGCTGCCAGTGGCACAGCGATCAGGTTGTAGCCAGCAGCCCACCACAGGTTCTGCTTCATCTTGCGATAGGTCGCCTCCGATAGCTTGATCACCGATGAGACGGCCCGTGGATCGTCGCTCGCAAGGATGACACCGGCCGACGCGATCGCGACATCCGTCCCGGCACCGATAGCGATGCCGACATCAGCCTGCGCAAGCGCTGGTGCGTCATTCACGCCATCACCAACCATCGCAACCTTCTGACCGCGAGATTGCAGCTCCTGGACCCGTGCGGCCTTGTCCTCAGGGCGGACGCCAGCGAAGTACTCATCAATGCCCAGCTCGCGGGCAACTGAGGCTGCAACCGCTTCGGCGTCACCAGTGATCATCACCACCTGGAGTGATCGTCGGTGGAGATCACGAATGGCGTCGAACGACTCGGGCCGAATTTCGTCGGCCAGCCGGAGCGCGCCGGCAACGACCGAATCGACGAGGACATGCAGGATGATCGCGCCCTCGCGTCGCCAGTCATTGGCCACCTCCAGCTCGTGTCCGCCTTCCTGCTCCAGCAGGTTTGGTCCGCCGACCTGGACTACCCGGCTATCAACGATGGCGCGCACGCCAACTGCCGGTGCCGAGGAAAAGTCGGCTGCGGGCGGGACGGCGATAGCGCGCTTCTGCGCCTCGCTGACAATGGCCTTCGCCAGTGGATGTTCGGATTCGGCCTCGGCCGCGGCGGCCAGCGCCAGCAGGCGGTCAGGCGGCATCTCGCCAGCAGAGACGATTTCGACCACCACCGGTGCCCCCTTGGTGAGCGTGCCGGTCTTGTCGAACAGCACGGTGTCGACCGTGCGCATGCTCTCCAGCGCCAGCCGATCCTTGATGAGAATACCGGCCCGGGCTGAGCGCTCGGTGGCGATCGAGACGACGAGCGGAATGGCCAGACCGAGAGCGTGGGGGCAAGCGATGACCAGGACAGTGATCGTTCGGACAACCCCTTCATCTGGCAACCCGACGACGGCCCAGATGATCGCAGTCAACATGGCAGCACCGAGGGCGAACCAGAACAGGAGCCGGGCTGCGCGGTCAGCGATGCGTTGCGCCCGCGAGGATGAGCTCTGCGCTTCGGCGACGAGCGCCTGAATGCCGGCAAGGGTGGTGTCATTACCAACTGCCGTGATCTCAACGCGCAGGCCGGAATCGGCTGCAATGGTTCCGGCGACAACGCTATCGCCCTCGCCACGACGGACCGGCTGGGATTCGCCAGTGATCATCGACTCGTCCATATTGGCCATTCCCTGAACGACGCGGCCATCGGCGGGAACTCGCCCGCCCGGTCGAACGAGGACGATGTCGCCGACTTTCAAGTCGGCTGGCGGAATGCTGACGATCTGATCACCCTCAACACGCTCGGCTTCATCGGGCAGCAGTGCGGCGAGTGAATCGAGTGCCGAGGTTGTCTGGGCGAGCGAGCGCATTTCCAGCCAGTGGCCCAGCAGCATGATGACGATGAGGAGAGCCAGCTCCCACCAGAAATCGAGATCATGCGGTAAGACTTCGAGCTTTGCGCCCCACGACGCCAGAAATGCGACGCTGATCGCCAGACCAATGAGCAGCATCATACCGGGGGCACGGGCGCGAATCTCATCACGCGCGCCAGTCAGGAACGGCCAGCCACCCCAGAAATAGACAACTGTGCCGAGGATCGGCGAGATCCAGCCGGACCAGTCGGGGACGCTGTAGCCGACCAGATCGGCGAACATCGGCGAGAAGGCGACGACCGGTATCGCGAGGATCAGCATGATCCAGAACAGGTTGCGGAACTCGGTGGCGTGATCGCCATGCCCACCGTGGCCGCCGTGTTGCTCGTGATGCTCATGCGCTTGCATAGCCGGTTCTGCATGCTCGGCGTGGTGGCCCGCGTGTGTAGCGTGGTCATGATGCTCGTTCGTCCGCCGCGGCTCATGCTGGTGTTGATGGGTGTTTGGGCTCGGGTGCCCATTGTGGTTGTGATTCATATCCGTATCTTCCGCTCGCCGTCCCGTCGTTCGATCCGGCTCTCGTCGGTTCGTCTGGTGCTCGCCCTCATTACCAGCCGTGCATCAGCGCGCAGTCGGGGAAGCGCGGGCAAGCTCCAGATGTTTCGGACGTGCTGCGGAGTGCGCACTCTTCAGCATCCTCAAGGAATAATATACCCCCCAGGGGTATATTGCAAGCCGTATTATGGATGATCAGGGAGCGTGTTCTATTCGAAGCACCGCCAGTACCGCAAATACATGCATTGTCAATATACTTAGCGGGAGTAAGGGAGCCGCGAGCATGCCAACTGATCGGCTGACGGAAAGCCTGATGATGCTCTGGCGCGAGCTGCATCTGTTGTCGAGCCCGATTGAGCATGGGGAGATCACTGCCCAGCAGTACTGGTTGTTGCGTCATCTGAACCTGCGCGGAGAGTCGAGCATCGGCGAGCTTGCGACGGCGCTCGGTATCTCGCAAAGCTCGACGACGACGGCCTGCAAGCGGCTGGAGCGCGATGGCCTGGTGCGGCGCGCCCGCTGTGCCGACGATGAGCGGGTCGTGCGAGTGAGCCTCACCGACTCCGGGAAGGCGCAGATCGAAGCCTGGCGCGGCCGCCGGCGCGAGATGCTGGCGCACCTGCTGGACCCGCTAGAGCAATCGGAGCGCGATGAGCTGCAGCGTGTGGTTGACCACGTGCTGGAGGCTGCCGGCGTTGGCGAGCCGCGCTTACTGCAAAAGGACTGACCGGATTCGTAGCACCGCGTCATTGACATGGAGGTCCGCATGAATCCCATCGCGCACCCGTTGATCAGGCAAGAGAGTCTTCAGCCTCAGACGGTCGGCAGCCCAGGCGTTGTCGCCCGCTTCATGCACGCCGCCGAGCACGGCATCGGCACGATCTCGCTGATGCTCGGCGAGGTGGCACCGGGGGATGGGCCACGTCTGCATCGCCACGACTACGAAGAGGTGTTCGTCGTCACCGAGGGCCGTGGTCAGTTCGATATTGGCGACGCATCGGTGCAGGCTGAGGTTGGTGATGTTGTGGTCGTGCCGACCGGTGTGCCGCACCGATTCACGAACGTCGGTGATGTGACTTTGCGCGTGACGGCGGTGCATGGCGCGGAACGCGTGTCGATTGAATGGCTCGAATAGCCGTCCCGACAGGCCATTCAGGTATGCTACAGGCAACAGTATCGCGGAGCGCTCGCAGGGTAGGGAACAGAGGTAGCAGGGTCATGGACAGCCGATGGCAGGAGCATGCGCCGAGGTATGGTCAGGTGACGTATTACGATGAGAAGGCCAACTTTGGCTTCATCCGCCCGGACGATGGTTCGGCCGATGTGAGCTTCGCCATTCGCCCGTATGATGATCCGGTGGCGGTTGGTGATTACGTCCGCTATGAGCTGCAGCCGACTCTGCAGGTGACTGGCGGCGGTAAGCATGCAATTCACGTGCGCCGGGCGATTGCCGACGCCTTCGTCTAAGCCGCCCGACAGTGAGTGCTGCCCCACGTCCCTGATTCGGGAGGCGGGGCATTTGCTATCTCTCGGTGGGTCATCAGCGCCAACGTGGCGAGTATGTCGGCGCGGCAGCCAACTCTTCCTTCTGACGCTCCTATGTCATTTCGAGCGCACACGCGAGAAATCTCTCCCCTGCCTCGATATAGCCGACCACAGCCGCACCGCAACCCCTATCTCCGTCATCCGACGCCCGGTTGCCTTTCAGGCAGCGGCGCCCGGCAGTGAAGGATCCGTTCCCCGCGTTGGACTGCATCGAACGGGTGGGAGATCTCTCACTGCGGTTCGAGATGGCAGGACAACAGGTAGGCTGCCGATCGGACAATCTGACGTTGACAGCCCACTCTAAGTGACAGGCTTCGTGGGTGGCTACCGCGCCAACATGTTCGGCATATTGGCGCGGTAGCCACCCCAGTCGTAGCGACTAGCTCTCTCCGTCCCAGGTGACATCAGGATCGAGTGGCCAGATCGGGCGGGCGACGCGCTGGAATGGCAGTGCTTCAAGGTTCGATGAAGTCGAGCCAGTCGTGTCGCTGCGGATGATCTCGCCGGCGATATCGACGAATCCCGCCCGGAAGTGCTGCTGCGACTTGAGCGCGACGATGTCGTAGCGCCGGACGTCAATGCCGTGCAGCAGGAACACCTCGGCGTCGAGCGTCTGGGTGCGGATGCTCGAGACGAGCACATCGACGTTGCCGACGACCAGTCGCGCCATCGGGCCGAGATCGCCCTGGCGGCCGGCACCCATCGGTGTGCTGTAGATGAAGCGGCCATCGGTGAGGGCCTTGACATAGGCGCGGGTCTCGATCGGCGTGCCGTGCAGGTCGTCCGACTTGGCACCCAGGCGAATATCGATCTCCGCGCCGACACCGGCCTCGTGGGCCTGACGGGCGACCTCCGGATCGGCGATGAAGCCGAAGGCGGCACGCTCGGGGTTGGCGGCCAGCAGCGCCCGCAGCAGGTGGGTGCCGTCGCCGGGCGCGCCGCCGCCGGGGTTGTCCGATACCTCGGCGACGACGACCGGCCGCTGGTTGCTGGCGATGGCCTGCTTGATCGCCTCCTCGGCGTCCGGCAGGGGCGCAAGAAACTCGTCGCGCCGATCCCAGATCGCCTGGGCGACGGTCGTTGCCGCGCGTTTGGCCAGGGCCGGGTCGTCGTTCGTGGTCGCGACGACGGTGACGTTGATCAATGGCACGTCGGTGTGCGGGAAGCCGTGGACGAACGAGACATCGACGACGCCGGGTCCGGATTCCCACTCCCAGCACAGCTCGTTGATGTCTTTGGCGGTGCCCAGCATCGTCGTTGACGGCGGGATCGTCATCGGCAGGGTGACCATGTGCATGACCGGCTTGAGCGATCCCTCGACGATCTGCTGGGCCAGCTCGACCGCCTCGATGCCGCGCTCGTACATGTCGGTGTGTGGGTAGAGGTGGCAGTTGAGCAGCACCGAGGCGTGCTCGACCATCTCCGGCGTCTGGTTGCCGTGCAGATCCAGCGTGACGAGGATTGGCAGATCCGGTCCGACGACCTCGCGGATTTCGCCGAGCAGCGTGCCCTCCAGATCGTCGATACCCTCAGCCACGCCAGCGCCGTGCAGCGCCAGACAGAGCGCGTCGATCTCGCCGGCCGCGCGGATGCCGTCGATCAGCAAGTCGCGGATCTCGTCGTAGGCGGCGCGGGCGATCGTGGCGGATGGCTCGGTTGTGGTAGCGAAGGTCGGAACGACCTCGATGCCGAGCCGCTCGGCGGCAGCGAGCATCCCGCCGAGGCTGTCGCGGACGCCGCGATGACCGCTGATGATCTCATCGCCGCTCAGCCAGTGCCGTCGCTTGAACGCCTCAACCGGTGTTGTTCCGGCGCGGAATGTGTTGGTTTCGTGGGCAAACTCGCCGATGGCGATCTTCATCTCAATCCTCACTCCCCGGTCCCGCTCCAGTTGGAAACGGGCCGGCCTCACGCGACAGGACTCCTGCCTGGACATCGCACATCCCCAGGCGCGGACAGTGTAGTGCCGAAGGGTTGGGACTGGAATAGCGGTAATGCTCCAAGGACTGTTGACAACGAATCAGCAACACCATATCTATATGGATACGCTCGTCGCAACATTCTCGCTATCAGGCTGCGCATATGAAATGCGTTATCCATCAGGAGGTCTGCAATGCAGGGCGACAAACCCAGGAAGAGCCGGTTGGAGCATGTGGAACTGGCCGCGATCGACCTCACGATCACCGCGCTGGAGGCGGCCGGCCACACGATCCACGATGCTGAGAGTAGTGGCAATCCGCACGAGATCATGGCTGAGGCGCAGATGGCAGCACATAAGCCATATACCGACCTCAGCGACCACGATCGCGAGATCATCGACCAGATCAAGGATCTCGCCAGCCAGCTCAGTATCCGCACGTCATTACCCGAGCTGCTGGAAGCGCGCGCAAAGATCGTGCAGGGCGGCGGCTAACCGTCAGACACAATGAGCGATCCACGCCTTGTCGCACTCGCGGCGGTGTTCATCGTCTGGTGGGTGATCAGCGCGGTCAACCAGTATCGGACGGGTGCGCTGACGTGGCGGCTGCGCCGGCATATCCCGCTGGGCGTGATACCGATCTGGACGTTCTTTGCGCCGAATCCCGCCCGCTCTGATTCGCGGCTGATCTGGCGTGAGGAGCGCAACGGCGAGTGGAGCGGCTGGCAGGAGCTGCACTACGGGTACGCTCCGGCTGCCAGCCGCTGGCTGGTGAATCCCGAGCTGATCGAGAACAAGGCCATCACCGATCTCGTCTCGGCGCTGCTGCGCATAGATGCCGAAGTGGGCGACCGCAGCACGCTACTCAGCTCGCCGTACATCACGCTACTCAGCTTCGTCGTTCGTCAGCCGCGTCCATCAGACTGCTCAGCCATCCAGTTCGCGATCGTCCGCACCTCTCGGGCGTCCCGTGAGCGACAGGTTTCCCTCGCGTTCCTGTCCGAGGTGCATGATCTGGGCGGGGCGATCGCCAATGTTTACTGATGCCGGGCTGCTGCTCTCCCGCCTGATCTTCATTGGCCTGATTGTCGAGGCGTTCGAGATTCTGCGGCTGCGTCAGTCGTTCGCCGATGGCGGGATGTTCTCACGCTCGGCACTGGCGATCATGACGAGCGGAACGCGCCGACAGGTGCGGACTGGCGCGACCCTCGGCGCGAGCACGGCGATCAGTATTGCGATGGTGGTGCAGTTGCTGGCAGCGGTCACCGTCATCGTCCTGGGGCTCGGCGTCCGCGGCGGCATTCTGGCGGCGCTGATCTGCCTGACGACGAACGCCTTCCTCCGGGCGCGGCGGCAGATCGGCAGCAGCGGCGCGGAGCAGTTGACCTTCATCGTCCTCGTCACGTTCGGGTTGGTGATCGCGGCCGGTGGGAGCGAGGAAGCCCGTCGCCTGGGTGATGGATTCATCGCTGCTCAGGTTATCCTCGCCTACGTCGCGTCCGGCGTCTCCAAGGCTGTCTCGCCGGTCTGGCGCGATGGACAAGCGCTGTCAAGGATCATGTCGGCCGAGGGGTATGGCATCCCGGGCATTGCGGCGCTGCTGGTGGCTCGCCCGTGGATCGACAAGCTGCTGTGCTGGTCGGTGATTGTCTGGGAGATCGCCTTCATCCTCGTCCTGGTCGCGCCCGAGCCGCTGATGATCGCGCTGCTGCTGGCTGGCGTCTTCTTTCACATCTCCTGCGCGGTCCTGATGGGCCTGAACCGCTTTGTCTGGGCCTTCTGCGGCTGCTACCCGGCGGTGTGGGCCACGACGATGCTGTTGCGCTGACATGGCGCCCGCGGCGTGCAATGTGCAGTGTCATCAGGGACATCGGCAGGGCACGAAGCAGGAGAGCGAATTCGTGAAGCAGTTCAAGGTTGGGGACCACGTCTCGTGGAATTCGGAGGCCGGGCGGGTGCGCGGCACGATCACGTGCGTTGTCACGTCGGAGATCACCTTCAAGGGCTACACCGTCCACGCCAGCGAGGACGAGCCGCAGTATGAGATCAGGAGCGACAAGACCGACCACATCGCGATGCACAAGGGTTCGGCGCTCACGAAACTGAAGTCGTGAGCGACACGCCGACGATCTACACCATCGGGCATTCCAACCGGACGATTGATGAGCTGGTCGCGCTGCTGCGGCAGGTCGATGTCGATCTGCTCGTCGATGTGCGCTCGTTCCCGCGCTCACGAGCCATGCCGCAGTTCAACATCGACACGCTGCCGGACGCGCTGGCTGCCGAAGGCATCGGCTACCAGCACCTCCGGGCGCTCGGCGGACGACGCCACCATCCGAAGGGCGCGCCACCGTCGCCGAACACCTACTGGCGCGTCGCGGCCTTTCGCAACTACGCGGACTACGCCGAGACGGACGCATTCCGGGCCGGACTCGACGAGCTGCTGGCGCTGGCCGAAGGCCACCGCTGCGCGATCATGTGCGCCGAAGCGGTCTGGTGGCGCTGCCACCGCCGGATCGTCAGCGACTACCTGCTGGCGCGCGGCATCGAGGTCGTGCACATCATGGGGCCAGGCCAACTGACACCCGCGACGCTCACCCCCGGCGCGCAGGCGCTGCCGGATGGGTCGCTGCGCTATCCGGGGGAGGGGGATGGGGCGGACGTAATGCGTTCGTAGGGACAGTGCTCGCGCTGTCATCGCCGTGAGGCGACACCTTTCCGAAGGCGTGCAGCTGTCCATAGAGAGACAGACACGCAAACATTCCGTACGGACAGGACCCGGCCTGTCCTCGCCGTGAGGCGACCCTCCCGCGTCGGTAAATCGCGCCGGTGCACCTATTGCCAATCAACCGGTCACTGCACCACAATCCTCCTAGCCCGTCTCATCAAGTCGCCGAACCCCGGGAGGTAGCGTGTCCCATCCTGCCCGGCGAACCTCGCCACGACTGCATTCGTTCGACTACCGCCAGCCGAGCTATTATTTCGTTACCGTCTGCACGAAGGGCTTCGTCTGCCGCCTTGGCACTATTCGTGATGGCTTCATGTGTCTATCGACAGCCGGATCGATTGTGGCAGCGACGTGGTCATCGCTTCCCGAGGTTGAGCCGGATCTGCACCTCGACGCCTGGGTTGTCATGCCGAATCACCTGCACGGCATCATCGCATTGCACCCAGTCGCGGGGGAACGAGCCCACGATCTCTCAGAGATCGTTGGGCGGTTCAAGGCTGTTTCGGCACGCGAGATCAATCGGCATGCTGGTCGGGCGGGGCAGCCATTCTGGCATCGGTCGTTCTACGACCACGTCATCCGCGACGATGCCGACCTGGCTCGCATACGCGAATACGTCGCGAATAATCCGGCGAGATGGACAGGCGACAGATTTTACGGGTAGCGCGATGGCACATCATTTTGGACCGGGAGGGTCGCCTCACGGCGAGGACAGGCCGGGTCCTGTCCGTACAGAATGTTTGCCTGCCACGCAGGAAGCAGTCTGATTGACACTATAGAACATATGTTCTACTATGCAGTACCAGAGGGCCGATAGCCCCCAGCTTATGAGCGCCAGAGCGCCTGTTCCACCCCGGCTTTGTCCGGGGTGACGCATTTCTCGGACACCTGTGTCTGAAAGGCAATGGTAGGCGAAACATGCGCTGCGATTCAACGATCGGCTGTCTGGTCATCCCGCATCTTCCGATTCGGCTGGCGCTCCAGCAGTATCCGACGCTGGTCGGTGCGCCGCTGGCGATCAGTACGCCCGGGTCGCGGGGGATGCTGATCGACTGCTCGCCCGAGGCGCGTGAGCGCGGCATCCGACCGGGCATGGTCACGCGCGAGGCGCAGAATCTCTGCCCACAACTGACGGTGCTGCCCGACGATCCGCTCAAGGCGGCGAGCTTCCAGCAGCGCCTGGTGCAGGACCTGTATCAGGTCTGCCCGACGCTGCGGCGCAGCGGGCCGGGCTGCATCGACCTCGATCTGCGCGGTCTCGATCGGCACTACGCGTCGGCGGAGGCGCTCGGCGCGGCGCTGCTGGCCTGCGTCGATCCGGAGCTTGGCCCACGGGTCGGGATCGCGTCCAGCGCCTTCGTCGCCTTCGTCGCTGCCCGTCGGTCGCAGCCGGGCACGGTCGCCGTCGTCAGCCCGGAGCAGCAGGGGCGCTTACTGGAGCGCAGCCCGGTCGAGCTGCTGCCGCTGTCTCAGGAGACGCGGCGTCGGCTGGAGCGTTTCGGGCTGCGGCGGGTTGGCGATGTCGGTCGTCTGCCGCTGACGGCGCTGGTCGCCCAGCTTGGCGCAGAGGGCCAGCGTGCCTGGCATCTGGCGCACGGGCAGGACTCGGATCCCTTCGTCGCGGAGCAGATCAGCCACCCGATCATCGAGCTGCTGCGGCTGCCGGCGGCTACCAGCCTGTCCAGCGATCTGGCTGTCGCCGGCCGGATCGTCACCAGCCGCTTGCTGGCGCGCCGGGACCTGCAAGGGCAGGCGATCCGGCGGCTGCGGCTCGATCTCTTTCTTGAGCATGGCGGGACTGCTGGGCGGACGGCGCTCATCAAGGGCGGGACGCGCGACCTGAAGCGGCTGGTGGATGTGCTGACCAGCCAGATGCAGCAGATCGCGCTCGATGCGCCGGTCATCGCACTGCAGCTTGAGGCGCTGGAGCTGGGCGAAGCGCCGCCGTATCAACCCCGGCTGGGGCACGAGGTGCATCGGCCGATCACCAGATTGCGGAGTGCTGTCGCGGAGCTTTCACAGCGCTATGGCACGTCGCCGCTGTATCAGATCGTGGAGGTGAATCGATGGGCGAGACTTCCCGAACATCGCTGGGCGCTGGCGATCTACGAGCCCTGAACCTCCCCAGACCGGTCGAGGTCGCGGTCGATGCGCGTGGTATCCCGCGGGCGGTCCGGCTGGATGGCGTTGCGGTGCCAGTGACCGATATCGCCGATGTCTGGCGGATCGATGATGGCTGGTGGCGGCCGGAGGCGGAGCAGGTGAGCCGGCTCTACTTCGAGCTGACATTGGCCAACGGCTCGCACCTGACGCTCTATCACGATCTCCGAAGCGAGTCCTGGCATGTGCAGCGCACCTGATGCCGGCTATGTCGAGCTGCACGCGCACTCGTGCTTCTCGCTGCTGGATGGCGCGTCGTTCCCGGATGAGCTCGTCGCGACTGCGGTCGAGCTGGGGCTGCCGGCGCTGGCACTGACCGACCACGACAATCTGCACGCGGCGCTCGATTTCGCCAACATCGCCAACGCCGCCGGCCTGCAGCCGATCACCGGCGCGGAGCTGACGCTGATCGACGGTACCCATCTGACGCTGCTGGTTGAGTCGGTGGCCGGCTATCGCAACCTGTGCCGGTTGATCACTATCGCGCACTACACCGGCGAGCGGACGGTGCCGGCGGTCCCGATCGAGGCACTTGCCGAGCATCACGAGGGACTGATTCTGCTGACCGGCTGTCGACAATCGGAGCTCTGCCGCCGCGTCGATGGCGACGATCTGGCCGGAGCGCGGCGACTGCTGCGTCAGTTCCGCAGCTGGTTCGGGGCGGAGAACGTCTTTGTTGAGCTGCAGCGTAATCTGGTGCGTGGCGACCGGCGTCGCACGGCGCGACTGGCGGCCCTGGCGAACGAGGCGGGGCTCGGCATCGTCGCGACCGGCGACGTCCACTACCATCGGCCAGAGCGGGTGGCGCTGCAGGACACGCTGGTTGCCATCCGCCATCGGACGAGTCTCGATGGCGCGGCCCACGTCCGGCGCATCAACGGCGAGTGGTACATGGTTGGCGCAGAGGTGATGCGCCGACGCTTCCGGCTCTATCCGGAGGCCATCTCGAACACACTGGTCATCGCCGAGCGCTGCCGGGGATTCAACCTGGCGCGCAATCTGGAGTATCGCTTCCCCGACTACGCCGTCGATGACGGCGACACGCCCGACGATCGACTGGAGCGCACCACGCGCCGACTGCTCGCCGCGCGCTATGGGGACGATCCGAAGGCGATCGCCCGTCTGGAGGAGGAGCTGGCGCTGATCCGTCGCCACCAGCTGGCCGGCTTCTTCCTGACCTACGCGGACATCATGCGGCTGGCCGGTGAGGTAGCCGACGAGATCCGTGGGCAGAGCATTGCGCGGCGGGTTGGGAACATGCCGCCGGGGCGGGGCCGGGGCTCTTCGGTCAGCTCGGTTGTCTGCTATCTGCTGGGTCTCTCGCACGTCGATCCGGTGCAGCACGATCTCTTCCTGGGCCGCTTTCTGCACGAGGACCTGACCGACGTCCCCGACATCGATCTGGATTTCCCGCGTGATATCCGCGCGGCGCTGATCGAGCGGCTGTATGAGGTCTACCCGGATCGGGTCGGGCTGGTCTGCACTTACGCGACGTACCAGATTCGCAGCGCCATTCGCGATGTCGGCAAGGCGCTCGGTCTGCCGCTGCAGGTGCTGGACCGGCTGGCGAAGCTGGGGGAGGGGCGGTCGGCGCGCGGGGTTGGCGAGCATCTGGCGCGCACACCCGATGTGCCGCATCCCGAATCGCCGCTCTGGGAGCATCTGGCGCTGCTATCGGAGCAGATCGCCGGGATGCCGCGCCACGTTGGCCAGCACTCCGGCGGGATGGTCGTCGCCTCGCAGCCGCTGAGCGAGCTGGTGCCGATGCAGCCGGCGGCGATGGAAGGTCGGCACCTGATCCAGTGGGATAAGGACACCTGCGGCGATGCCCGCTTCGTCAAGATCGACGTTCTGGGGCTGGGGATGCTCAGCGCCGTCGAGGGTTGCCTCGACCTGATCGCCGGACAGGGCACGGAGCTGGTCGATCTCAGCCGGATCGATTTCAAGGACCCGGACGTCTTCGAGATGATCCAGCGCGGCGATACGGTCGGCACCTTCCAGATCGAGAGCCGGGCGCAGATTCAGACGCTGCTCAAGACCAAGCCGGAGACGCTGGAGGACCTCGTTGTTCAGGTGGCGATTGTCCGACCGGGGCCGATCGTCGGCGGCGCGACCAAGCCCTGGATTCGGGCCCGCGAGCAGTATCGACTGACCGGCAAGCCGGAGATCACCTACGATCACCCATTGCTTGAGCCTGCGCTGAAGGAGACGTACGGTGTCATCCTCTATCAGGAGCAGATCCTGCAGGTGGCGATGGCGCTGGCCGGCTTCACGCCCGGGCAGGCCGACCGCCTGCGGCGCGCGATGAGCCGCAAGCGGTCGCACGGCGCGATGACGGAGTTGTGGGATGACTTCCGGAACGGAGTGCTGGCGAAGGGGGTGAGCGAGGAGGTCGCCGAGACGGTCTTCGAGAAGATCGCCGCCTTCGCCGCCTACGGATTCCCGAAGGCGCACTCCGTCTCGTTCGCGGTGCTGGCCTATCAGTCGTGCTGGCTGCGCTACTACTTCCCGGCCGAGTTCACCTGTGCGGTGCTGAACGAGCAACCGATGGGCTTTTATCCGCCGCACACGCTGATCGGCGATGCCAAGCGGCTGGGCTTGCGCGTGCTGCCGGTGGATGTCAACGAGAGCGAGGCGGGCTGCTCCGTCGCCGGGCGTTCGATCCGAATCGGGCTGGGCTACGTCAAAGGGATGCGCGATGAGGAGGCGGCCGCGATCGTCGAGAGCCGTCGAATGGATGGCCCGTTCCGCTCGCTGAATGATCTGATGCGGCGCGTCGAGGTGCGCCGCGAGATCGTCGATCGGCTGATCATCGTCGGTGCGTTCGACTGGACGGGGCTGCGACGCCGCGAGCTGCTCTGGCAGTTGGGGCTGCTCCAGCCGCCGGTGCGCCTGCGCGGGCAGGGGGGCGAGCGGGTCCAGCAGCTCGGGTTGGCGATCCCGATCGAGCAGGATGCGGTCGATCTGCCGCCGTTCTCGGCCTGGGACAAGCTGTGCGCCGACTACGACATCACCGGCCTGTCGGCCCAGTGGCACCCGCTGCTGCTCCTGCGCACCCAACTGGATAGCGCCATCCTGACGGCGACGCAGGTGCTTGACGTGCCGCATGGGCGCTGGATTCGGACGGCGGGCCTCGTCGTCTGTCGGCAGCGACCGGCGACGGCGAAGGGGGTCACGTTCCTGCTGCTGGAGGATGAGACGGGGCTGACGAACATCGTCGTCCACCAGTCGCTGTATGAGCGCGAGCGGCTGACGCTGCGCACCTCGCCGGTGCTGGAGGTGCAAGGAAGGCTGGAGCGGCAAGGGGACACGATCAACGTGGTCGCCCAGCGCCTGCTCCCGATCCAGATGTCACCACCGCCGGCACCCGATGCGGACGCGGAGGGCGAGCCACAGGCGCGACTGATGGTGACATCGCATGACTATCGGTGAGTGCTTCTGGCAAATGAGGCGGCCACCCCGTTTGAGACGATCGCGCGCCAAAGAGCGATATCGACGCAAAGCTTTCGTAGAGACAGGACCCGGCCTGTCCGTACGAAAGGATCGGCGCGGAGGTGTCGCCTCACGGCGAGGACAGCGCGAGCACTGTCCCTACGAAGCCTTTGCGTCCGTCTCGCTTCCCGACGCGCTGCACAAAACACACGCAAACCGGCCCGTATCGATTGCACCGATACGGGCCGGTTGATGGTGCTGCGCTCTGTTAGCGGCGCAGGTGGGGCTTGTAGTGGCCGGCGCCGGTGCCGGTCGAGATCTGGAGGCGGTTCCAGCAGTTGATCGCGTTGATCGCCATCAGGAGCGCGACGTATTGCGCTTCGTCGTAGTGCTGGCGGACGCGCTCGTAGAGATCATCGGGGACGCCATTCTGGGAGATGAGGGTGACCGCCTCGGTCAATTCGAGCGCGGCACGCTCGGCGTCGGTGTAATAGGGCGACTCGCGCCAGGCATTGAGCAGATAGATCCGGTGTTCTTTCTCGCCTGCCTCACGGGCATCGATCGTGTGCATGTCAATTCAGAAACCGCACCCGTTGATCTGTGAGGCCCGGATCTCGATCAGCCCGATGAGCATCGGATCGAGGCCGCTCTCGTGGACGGCCTGTCCCATGGCCATCATCGGCTTTGTCACCTCGGGGTTTGCCTGCATGGCCTTCATTCGTGGTTCCACACGCTTGTCCTTTCTGCTGGTGCCACCCCGCATCGTACGTCCACTGCACAGGATCGGCAAGCGATGTTTGTGTTATGGCAAGAGGCTGCTATTGCGGACGTATTCCGGCGCGCGTGCCCGACCAGACGCCGGCAGCCGACAGGCCGGCGATGATGCCGGTGAGCGCGGCGTTGGCGATGCTGGCCTGCTCCGCGCCGGCGAGGTTGGCGAAGAGTCCGGCGAGTGCGCCGATGATGACGGCGGCCAGTCCGGCCCAGCGGGTTGGTAGTCCCGCGCTCTTGGCGAGCTGGACGAGGCCGAGGGTGAGTGGCAGAGCGAGCGTGTAGATCGGCAGGTTGATCGCATCCATGGTTGCTCCTTGCTGATTAGTGCCGGGCAAGTGCCTCCGCACCGAGGCGACGCAGCAGGATCTTGTATGGCTCGGGGTTGTCCGGGTGCCATTCGAAGACGGCGCGCTCGAAGTACTGGACGGTTTGGCCGGCCTCGGTCAGCTCGTCGGTGAGGGGGTAGCCGAAGATCGGCAGGCCGCCGTTGGCCTGCCAGAATTGCCAGAACGCGCCGCCGACGCTGTGGCCAGTTTCGGCGAACCAGCGCTGCTCGATGACCGGCGTTAGTGTCCCGGCCCGATACGGCAGGACGAAGTCGTCCATCAGCGTGCCGGGACAGTCGGTCGGCGACAACTCCATGTGGCCCCAGACCTCATCGACGCGCGTGCCGGTCGCGGCGCACCAGGCATCGACGAGTGTCGCGAGCGCGGCGATCTGCGCCTTCGTCGCGCGCTGCGTTCCGCCGATCGGGATATGAATGGAGAGCGCGATGGCGTTCTGCGGCCATGCGCCGCAATGCCAGAGGACAGCGTCGAGGTTGCGGCAGAGATAGCACGTCCCGTCGTCGCCGACGGCGACGTGATACATCAGGCCATCGCCGTAGACCGGCGCTTCGGTGGTGCGCGACCAGCTCTTGTCGATGTGGTAGCGCGCCTCGGAGCGCAGGACGGCGAGCGTATCGGCGCGGTTGGCCACGGGCGGGCCGGAGTAGTGGATCACGACGCCGCGCTTCTCGTTGAGCGGCACGCGCTCGCGGGGTCCGGCTGGCGTCGCGTCGTTCGGCGCGCGACGGGGCAGCAGGTGGCGAACATCGACCAGTGCGACGCCGGGCACCGAGCCGACGGTGATAGTGGGCATGGCGGTTCCTCTCGGACGATGGCGGGGGCTAGACCTCGACCAGATCGATCTCGAAGGTGCTGGTTGGGTGGTGGTCGGCCGGGCGCGGCGTCTCCTCGCGGAGGGCTGTCAGGCGCACGCTGCGGGATGTCCCGTCGATGTCGACGAGCGTTGTCGTGCCGCCGTCGTTCCAGAGCGTCCAGAGCGCGGCGCGGACGGTCGCCGGATCGCGCGGATCGGCCTGTCCGGCGCGGTCGATGGCGCGGTCGCGCCCGCGCAAGCGCAGCCGCCAGCGGCGCTCTCCGCCCAACTCGCTCATGATCCGGATACCGTGGATGGCGGGGGCCGCGCCGGAGATGCGTTGGCCAGCGACGCGCACCAGCAGCGAGGATGTTGTCTGGTCGATCAGGCGCTCGACGATGGCGACGTTCGTTGTGACGCTTGCGGGTGATCCGACGCTGCTCCAGGTCAGGCCGGCGTCGGTTGAGATGGCGATCTCAAGCTGCCAGTCGCCAACTGTGATGCCATCCAGCCGCAGCAGCTCGACGGCGAGGCTGCGCCAGCGCGTCGGCTCTCCTGCCGATGGTGCCTCAACGGTGACGCTGAACGCATCGACGGTTGGTGTGCCGGTGGCGAGGTCGCGGGCGGCGAGCGTGTTGGTGACGCGATCGACGGTGACGAGCTTGCCGTCGCCATCGCCGAAGGGTGTTGTCAGCGTCGAACCGACAGCCGCCTCGGTGAGCAGCCACCAGCCGTCGCCGTCGTAGCTCCAGAGCTGGGAGGCGGACGGGTTGAACGTGGGGTTGATCGTCGTCAGCAGCAGGCCATTGACGATGGTCGCGCCGGTCGTGGCCGCGCCGCGCAGACCGGCGGGTGTCCACCAGCCACGCGCGGCGTCGAACCAGACAACCTGCCGACCGAGCCAGGCGATGAGCCGCCCCTGATAGATGGTCAGCCAGGCGAAGTCGTCGGCGGACTGGAGCTGTCCGGCAAGCGTGCCCCAGGCACCCAGTCGCAGAGTGTCGTCGGGCGCGGGCGGGTCGGCCTCCTGGTACCAGTCGCCGGAGAGGCGGTGCAGACCGGCGTCGGTCGCGACGACCATGCCATCGTCGAAGCTGGTGAATGTGCGAATGGGGCCATCGAGCTTCCAGGTGCGGCGGTACGACAGGCTACTGCCGAAGTAGAGGTGGAGATTCACCGACGCTGTCGGGCCGACGAGCACGACCGCACGACTGAACGAGCCGAGCAGCGATGCGCGCACGCCAGCGCCGAGCGCGGACGTGACCAGCGTGCCGGTCGCGTCGTCCCAACTGACGACATCAGTGGCGCTGCCGAAGCCGACGAAGAGCAAGCCGTTCACCCGCGTCAGGCAGGTAGCGCTGGCGGGCAGTGTCGCGCGAGCGACCGGCGCATTGGCCAGCACCCGATCCCAGCGATAGAGGGTCGTGCCGTTGACGAAGAAGAGGTGGGTGCCGTCGGCGCTGGCGAGCAGCGGCTTGCTGCCGTCGATGCTGCCGGCGATCGGCTGAGCGGCCGGGACCGGCAGTAGGCCGCCGTGCTGCGATGGTCGGCAGGCGACGCTGGCCAGCACCCCATCAACCGGACTGATGCGCTGAGTCGCGACGCGGCGTCCGCCGCCATCGCCGGCCGAGGTGCGGTAGCCGCCGGGTAGCACGATGTAGTCCGCGTCGCCGAGGCTGATGTCGTAGCCAGACATGCGCCTTCCTTTCTCTGCGCCATCAGGCGAGGGCGCTGACGCGCAGGCGGCGGCCGCGCCGGTCGAGCGCTCGCTCGGCGGTGTTGCGTGCCATCTGCAGCAGGTAGCGATCGATCGGGATGCCGCGCTTGGCGTCCTGAATGGCACGCGCATCGAGCGCGGCAGCGACGGCGAGCAGGATGACCAGCTCTTCGTCCATTGCGGGCAGCGTGCTGACGTCGTGCATCGCCCTGAACCAGATCGTCAGGGTCTGGGCTGCAAGTGGGCGGGAGAAATACAGCCGGTCGCCGAAGCGCTCCCAGGCGAGCTCCTCGCCAGCCGCGCTGCCGGTAGGTGCGCCACGGCTGGGAATGACCACGCCGTCCCCGCTGATGACCCGACGCATGGAGAGCACTTCGCCTGGCAGCGTCGCGAACGTTGCGCCGTTGGCGACACTGATCGTCGCCTCGGCTTCGGCCGGGAAGCGGGCGGAGTAGTCGGCCAACGCACTGGACAGGCATTCGTCCAGCTCGGCGTCGGACCAGACGGCGGCCGTCGACTCCTCAAGGCGAGTGCGGAGCCGGGTGCGCAGGGCGTTGATGGTTGTCACAGGTGATCTTCCATTTCTCCCGGCCTGCCGTATTCTGTCCGGGCGATAGAAGGAATCGAATATCGAGGAGGGAACGACGGTGCTGCTGTCGATCAAGACGTTCCGAGCCGACCCGGGCAGGGAAGATGACCTCATCCAGCTGATGCACGACGCCAAGCGCGAGATGCTGCGCGTCGATTCGCGCCGGACAGTGCGGATCTACCGCGTGGTCGATGGGCCGAACGCCGGCAACATCAGCATCGCGATCGAGTACGAGAGCCTGGAAGCGTTCCGCGAGATCCGGGCGAAGGAGCAGGCCGACGCCGGCTGGCAAGCTATCGGCGAACGCGCCAACGGCGACGGCCGCCCGGCTGAGACGCTGTCGTACATGCAGATGGAGGAGATCGGGTAGGACCTCACCCCCCTGCCCCCTCTCCTCTGAGGAGAGGGGGTGTCACGGTTACCCGTCGAGCGTGCGGAGCGCGGCCAGTTCGTCCATGATTTCGGACCAGCGGCGGTCGGGGTCGGGGTCGCCGAGGGCAGCCATGGATTGGCGGCGGGAGTGGATGTTGGCGGCGACCAGACGGGATTCGCTGCGCACCAGCTCCTCGCGGTCGCTGGGCAGGATCTCTTTCCAGATCGGGCGCGTGCGGCGCAGACCGGCCAGCGGGAGGCCGCCGAAGCGTTCCAGCAGATCGAGCACCATTGCGTTGCGACGGGCGTAGACGGCGTCCCAGACGCGGCGCTTGCGCGTGACCTTCTGCACCAGCGGCTGAATCTCCACCTCCAGCGCGACGCCGGAGAGCGAGCGACCCGAGTCGCCGAAAGCGGTGCGCGGCGTTTCGGACAGGTCGTGGAGCTGGCGGTAGAGCAGGTTGACGTAATCGATGTGCAGGCCGATGCCACTGCCGAGCATGTCGAGCAGGTAGGCTTTCGAGTCCTCGGGTAGCTCCCAGACCGCGCCTGCCTCAGCGCGAATCCCTTCGCTGCCGCTGACGTTCTCCAGTACCGTCACCGGATAGCCGCTGACGTGCAGGATGCGCGAGATTGTCGTCATGCGCTGGTTCAGCTCGCGGCAGACATCGAGCAGGTCTTCGAGATCGGACGCGCCCCAGAACTCGTGCGGACGCGGGACGTTCGGGTAGATCACGTACGGCACCCAGCCGTAGGGGTTGGGCGCGTCGATGATCGTGACGCCATCCACCTCGACGCGGTAGTGGGTTGATCGCCAGTCTTCGATAACCGTCAGTGGCCGACCGTCGCGTACGCCAGTGTCGATCGGGCGACCAAAGAGCCGCTCGGCCTCCTCCGGCAGGACGTGGTAGCGCTGGACGGCGCGGTAGATCGTCTGCGGGTCGTCCGGTTCCCACCAGGCCCACAAGCCAGAAGGGTCGATCGGCGCGATGACCGGCCGTGCGCGGCGCTCGCTCCAGGTGACCTTGAACGCGCCATCGCCCAGGACGGCGGCATCGAGCGCCGACTGGATGTCGGCCGCGTGCTGATCGAGCGTGTCGTAGACCTCGGCGAGGGCCTGCTCGGCCAGCCGGATGGTGTCGTCGGATGCGCCGGACGTGCCCGGCAGGACATCAAACGATATCGGCGCGGGCATCAGGTAGGCGACCGCCTTGCGGACAAGGACGCGGGCGTAGTTCAGCACCAGCCGCGTCTCGCCGGCCCGGCGCGCACCGATCCACTGCTGGCCGCTGTAGAAATCGAGGTATTCGCGGTAGCGATTCAGGCGCTGCGTATCCTGGGTCAGCAGCCAGGGAGCCAGCGGCCCCGGTGCATGCGCAGAGACCGGCTGCATGGGCACTCCTTTCGAATGAGGGGCTGGATTAGTTGGGTGAGTTGGGTGTCAGTGCTGGCATGTCGAGCATTCGGGCGCGACAGATCGTGCGTCGTGTAGGGGCGTATCGCATACGCCCGTTCGGCCGCCCGACCTCTCCGATCGGTACCCACTGTGCGCGATCTGTCGCAGCAAACGTGATCATGGATCTGGCCGGGCGTATGCGATACGCCCCTACATCGACGACGCCGACGCGGTCTCAGGCGGTGATGCCCTTGAGCCGATAGATACCCAGCGGATTAAAGAGCGCCAGCCCGCAGTACCACTTGATCCGGTGCCGCGTCGCGTCCTTCGTCTCCAGCTCGCCCACCTGCTCGACCTGGATGCCACCGTTCTGCAGACCCGAGATCCCACCCCGACCAAACTTCACCGCGAAGATGCTCGAGGTCGTCGCGCCCGAGGAGCCCTGCGTCTCCGTCGTCGAGATGAAGTCATCCACCAGCAGCGGGATACCGTCGTAGTACAGCGCGCGCTGGCCGAACGCATCGACGCCCGTCTCGAGCAGATTGCCGCTCGATCGCCGCAGCGCCGACAGCTTGCGCCGCGTCCGCTTCGCCATCAGCAGCGCGTCCGGCTTGCCCGGCTTAATCTCGTCGATCAGCTCGTCCATCATGTCGAGCGTCAGCGCCGCGCCGTTCGCACCAGCCGCCTTCTCGCGGCTCTCGTCCGTCGCCAGCTTCGTCAGTCCCGAGAACTGCTTCGCGTTCGTCGCCGCGTTGCCACTGTAGAAGGTGTCCGAGAACTCGTAGGCCGTCGCCTTGGCCTTCTGCAGCAGCACCTCCGCCTCGAGGTCGTTCGGGTTGCGATACGTCTGCTGCAGGAAGTTATCGACGTCCGCATCACCGCCCAGAATCTTGAGCGTCGCCGTCTTCTGGCTGAAGGTCGGCGTGTCTTCCCCCCAGGTATCACCCGGCGCGTACCAGTCCACCGTCGGTGGAACGTTCTCGCGGTTGTAGGTGATCGCGGTGCCAAGCACCTCCTCGAACGGCAGCAGCTGCAAGACGCTCGACTCGGAGACGATCGTCTCGATCACGCCAGCCAACAGCATATCGTTCGTCAGCTTCGCCGCCTCAACCTGCGACATCGCCATCGGGGTACCTCCTTGTTGATTGTGAAAATGAGATCAGGGAGTAGGGTACGGATCAGCGCCGACGGCTGTTCATCGCGCTGCGGATCTTGTCGGCCGGGCTGAGGTTGGCCGGGCCCGGCTCGCGGGAGCGGATAGCCGAGCCGGACGGCACCGCCGGCTTCGTCTGCGCTGCGGCTGCCTCGGCGACGCGGGCGAAGGCGGCCTGGGCATCGGGCAGGCTATCCAGCATCTCGCGGAGTGACGCGCCCTGAATCAGCTCCGGGATTGCGTCGGGGTGGGCGCGGACGATCAGGTCGCGGAGCATCTCGGCGTCGTCCGGGGCAGCCTCCGGTGGCTGCTGGTCGTCGATCTCGTCATGGTCGCTCATCGGGCCTCCGTTCGGTGCAGGGGCAACACAGTGCAAACCCCTCTACTTATACGAACGAGATCTGGGACGAAAAGTGCGACATTTTGGGCGAAAGTGGCCCTCACCCCCCGCCCCCTCTCCCAATATTGGGAGAGGGGGCGGGGGGTGAGGGCCGCCATCCCCATGGCGTATCATCCATCCGAAGGCAGACATCACTACAGGAGACCACGTAATGCTCGTCCACGAGTTTCAGGCGAAGTGGCGGAATGCGTCGCTGAAAGAGCGCTCGGCGGCGCAGGAGCATTTCATCGACCTGTGCACCATGCTTGGCCAGCCGACGCCAGCGACGGCCGATCCGGTTGGCGCGCGCTACACGTTCGAGAAGGGGCTGACCCAGGCCGGCGGTGGGCAGGGCTTTGCCGATGTCTGGATGCTCAACCACTTCGCCTGGGAGTACAAGGGGCGCCACGCCAACCTCGATGCCGCCTATCGCCAACTGCTGATGTATAAGGACGACTTGCAGAATCCGCCGCTGCTGGTCGTCTGCGATCTGAACCGCTTCCGCGTCTATACAAACTTCACCGGCACCGTCACGCAGATTCACGAATTCACGCTCGACCAGCTGGATCGGCCCGAGTTTCTGCGCGTCCTGCGCAATCTGTTCGAGAACCCGACTGCGCTCAAGCCGGGCGTGACGGTCGAGAAGGCGACGACCGACGTAGCAGAGCGCTTCGGCGATCTGGCGCTGCAGCTCTCGGCGCGCGGCGTTGATCCGCACCGCGCGGCGCACTTCCTCGTCCAGCTGCTGTTCTGCCTGTTTGCCGAGGATATCGGCCTGCTGCCGAACCGTATCTTCAACCGGCTGATGCAGTTCGCGGCGCGCAATCCCGATCAGTTCCAGCAGCAGGTCGAGGCGCTGTTCGTCGCGATGCGCGATGGCGGCGTGGTCGCGCTGGAGGAGATCCCGAAGTTCAACGGTGGCCTGTTCGCCGAGGTGGATGTCGTTCGGCTGGAGCCGCAGGAGCTGACCGCGCTGGCTGAGGCGGCCAAGCTGGACTGGAGCAGCATCGAGCCGTCGATCATCGGCACGCTGTTCGAGCGCTCGCTCGATCCGTCCAAGCGCGCGCAGCTCGGCGCGCACTACACCGGCCGCCGCGACATCGAGCGCGTCGTCGAGCCGGTGCTGATGGCCCCGCTGCGCCGCAAGTGGGAGGCGGTGCAGGCGCAGGCCGAAGTCTTGCGCGAAGCCTGGCAGGGCGCCGCGACGCCGCGCACCGCCCAGAACCGGCGCAACGAGCTGATCGCGCTGCTCGGTCAGTTCCAGGACGAGCTGTCCTCGATCCGTGTCCTCGACCCGGCCTGCGGCTCCGGCAATTTTCTGTACGTCGCGCTGGCGGCCCTGCTCGATCTGGAGAAGGAAGTCTCGCGCTACGCCGCGACCAGCGGACTATCGGCGCTGTTCAGCCAGGTGCATCCGCGGCAGGTGCTGGGACTGGAGATCAACGAGTACGCCGCCGAGCTGGCCTCGGTCGTCATCTGGATCGGCTATTTGCAGTGGCTGCAGCAGAACGGCATGCTCGGCCAGCGCTCCGGCTCGATCCTCGAAAACCTCGGCAACATCCGCCTGCAGGACGCCCTGCTCGATCGGTCCGACCCCGAGCATCCGCGCGAGGCGCAGTGGCCGGAGGCGGACGTGATTATCGGGAACCCGCCGTTTTTGGGTGATAAGAAGCTGCGGGGAGAGCTGGGCGCTGATTACGTGGATACTCTCTGGAAAGTGTATCGAAACCGTATTCCCCAAGGTGCTGATCTGGTTTGCTACTTCTTTGAACAAGGACGCCAGCAGATCGCCGAAGGACATACAAGACGCGCGGGTTTGTTAACAACGAACTCTATCCGAGGCGGCGCGAACCGGAGAGTACTGGATCGCATTAAGAACTCCGGTGACATCTTTATGGCTTGGCCAGACGAACCGTGGGTGATTGATGGTGCTGATGTTCGCATCTCAATCGTGGCCTTCGATGACGGATCAGAGACGCATCGAGTCTTAAGTGGCCAGCAGGTGGCTACGATCAATGCAGATCTCACCTCGACGACGGATATCACAAAAGCCGCGACACTAAGAGATAACGCAGGCATTGCGTTCTTAGGCGATCAGAAGGGTGGTCCGTTCGACATCCCCGGCGCCCTTGCTCGCGAGTGGCTCTCGTTACCCCTAAACGCCAACGGGAGTCCGAACAGTGACGTCGTGCGTCCCCGGATGAATGGCTATGACATCATGCGCCGCTCACAGGACAACTGGCTATGACATCATGCGCCGCTCACAGGACAACTGGATAGTTGACTTTGGCATCGACATGCCCGTTGATGAAGCAGCGTTATATGAAGCGCCTTTCGAATACGTTAAGAAGCACGTGAAACCAACTAGGGCGTCTAACCCTCGGCGGCGCTACCGCGAGTATTGGTGGATTCACACAGAGCCACGTCCGGGTATGCGAGCAGCCATTGAGTCACTTGCACGCTACGTTTGCACACCGACAGTAGCAAAGCATCGCGTATTTGTCTGGGCTGACCAATCAGTCTTACCCGACCACCAACTCATCGTCTTCGCCCGTGACGACGATTACTTCTTTGGCGTGCTGCACTCGCGCGCCCACGAGGTCTGGTCGCTGCGGATGGGGACGTGGCTCGGCGTCGGCAACGACCCGCGCTACACGCCAACCACCTGCTTCGAGACGTTCCCGTTCCCGCGTCCGACCGACGAGCAGCGCGACGAGATCGGCGCAGCCGCCAAGGCGCTGGACGACCTGCGCCGCGCCTGGCTCGACCCGCCCGACGCCGACGAGGCCACGCTGAAGAAGCGCACGCTCACCAACCTCTACAACCAGCGCCCGACCTGGCTCTCCAACGCCCACGCGCGCCTCGATCGCGCCGTCTGGGCCGCTTATGGCTGGCCCGAGCCACCGGCAGAGACCGACGACGAAACCATCCTCACCCGCCTGCTGGCGCTCAATCTGGAGCGGTGACCTCACCGCTGCCCAGAGGGCTCCCGGCCCCCTCTCCCGTGGGGAGAGGGGGTGTCCTGGGTTGGCGAATCGGCTGTCGTAGTTGCGAGTAGTCCTCTCAAAGTTTGCGTAGGGACAGGACCCGGCCTGTCCGTCGCCGTGAGGCGACCCCTCGCGCCGAAGCCGCGATCTGCCTCCGAGCGAACGGCGCTCAAAAGTTCCGTAGGGACAGGACCCGGCCTGTCCTGGCCGTGAGGCCACCCTCCCGCGCAATCACGCAACGCGCTCGGCATCTTCGGCCAGACGCAAGCCCATCGGCGTGGGAAAGTCGCCTCACGGCGACGGACCCGGCCTGCCCCGTCGCATGGAGGGGAGCGGTCGTGCGAGATGACTATGAATCGGTCGTTGAGCATGCTGTCGCGTCCGTCGTGCTGCTGAGGCCGCGGGCGGCGAGGGTGACGATGATCAGGCCGCTGGCGGGTAGCAGCAGCAGGGCGGTGCGCAGCGAGCTGAGCTCGGCAAGCCAGCCGATGGCCGGTGGCGTGATCATGAAGGCGATGTAGGTGACGGTCATGACGACGGTCGTCAGCTCGCGGCTGTAGTCGGGCAGGCGTCCGGCTGCGGCGCTCATCACGGTCGGGAAGATGCCGGCGACACCGAGGCCGGCCAGCGCCAGCGCCAGCATGGCGAGCGGGACGCTGTGCGACGCAACGAGCAGCAGGCCACTGAGGGCGATGCCTGCGCCGGACGCCAGCAGCGAGGCGCGCTCGCCGAGGCGCAGCACGAGTAGCGAGTTCAGCATCCGGCCGGCGAACATCGTGGCGTTGAACAGCGCGAAGCTGGCTCCGCCGGCGGCTGCCGACGCGCCCAGGTCGTCGCGCAGGTAGATGACGGCCCAGACAAACACGATGCTCTCGACGACGATGCTCCAGACGACGATGCCGATCAGCGCGCCGATGCCCGGCGCGGCCAGCACTGGCCGCCAACTACCGCCAGAGCCGGACGACACCGGGCCGGAGGGCGGGTAGGCGATGAGCGCCGTTGCGATCAGCACGACGACAACCAGCACCGCCGCGCCGATGAGCAGCGTCGGGTAGTCCGCGCCGAGCGCCAGCCCCAGCCCGGCCGCGATCGCGCCACCGACCGCGCCGACGCTGAAGCCGGCGTGCATGACGTTCATGCGTGCCCGCCGCGCTGCGCGCTCCCAGTCGACCGAGCCCTGGATCATCGCGCCGTCGAGCAGACCGGTGCTCGCGCCGAACACCGCGAGCGCGACGACGACCATGGCGAACGAGCCGGCCCAGGCGAGCCAGAGCATTGCGATCGTCATCAGCACGAGGCCGCCGCCGGCGATCGAGCGCGGATTGATCCGCGCCGCCAGCCGCGCGTAGACCGTCACGACCGCAACTGAGACGAACGACGCCGCCAGTTGGGCGCTGCCGAACGCACCGGTGCCGATGCGCAGCGCATCGACCAGCTCCGCCCAGACCACGCCACGAACGCCGGCAACGACGCCGAAGATAGCGAAGTGGCCGAGGATCAACCCGAACGCCGGTCCCGGCCGCCACCCCCTGGCCGCTGCCTCACTGTTCACGCACGTACGCTCTCCGGCTACCCCAAATCCCCGCCGAACCATGACGCGTCCACGAGAGAGACAGCCGCCAATTCCTCGGTACGGACAGGACCCGGCCTGTCCTCGCCGTGAGGCGACCCTCCCGCGCCGATTGCTAAGCATTCATTATCCTGCGGCACGGCGTTGTCCCCGCTTCGCAGGGTCAACGTATATAGCGAAACGGGGCGCCTTCCTTTTGTGTTGTCCGCGCAGGTTCGAGGCATGATCATTTGGCGCGGGAGGGTCGCCTCACGGCGAGGACAGGCCGGGTCCTGTCCGTACGAAACAGTTGCACCTCTCGCCACTTTCTGAGAGGCGGCGCACCTGAACGGGGAGGGTCGCCTCACGGCGAGGACAGGCCAGGTCCTGTCCGTACGAACGCAGATGCGGCCGCGTCCCACTCCGGCGCGCTGCTCTCTCCGCCTACGTCCGATAGCGCGTCGGCGTAATCACAATCGCTTCGCTGTAGGCAGCGGCGAATTCGGCGGCGGTGTAGCCGATGTCGATGATGTGCTGGTCGTATTTCGCCTTGTAGGCGGGGGAAGCATCGGGACGCGGCTGGGCGGCGTCGACCGCTGCCGTGCCCTCGATGCGGATCACATCCCCGCCGCCCTTCGTGTCATCGACGGTGAACGATACGTGCGGGTTGCTGGCGATGTTGCGCAGCTTGACCTGGTTCGGGCGGCTGTAGATCACGATCGTCTCGCCGTCCCACAGGAACCAGACCGGCACGCTATCCGGCTGGCCGCTGGGGCGCACGGTCGTCAGCCAGCCGACGATGTCCTCGCGTAGGCGCGTGGCGACGTGACGGCCACGCTCAGTTGACGTGTCGAGCTGTACATCAGCCATCAGAGTGCCTTTCTTCTCAGGCGTAGGCGGCGACGCCGCCCTGGCGTCGCGGATCGGACGCACCCTGCCACTGGTCATCATCTGTGCGAACCACGAGCTGGATGCGACCCTGCAGCGTGTCGTAGGCGAACGGGCGATAGATCACCTCGTGGCCACGCTCGCTGAGCGCTGCTGCGGTCGCCAGCGGCGTGCGCGTTTCGAGCATCGCTGCCGATCCTTCGGCATGAACGCGCGGGGCGGAGACGGCCTCCAGCGGCGACATGCCGAAATCGACGCGATTGCTGATGACCTGCACGATTGCGTTGATGATGGCGTTGCTGCCGGGGCTGCCGAGCGCCATCACCGGCGTGCCGTCGCGCAGCACGATCGTCGGACACATGCCGGAGAGGCGTACCTTGCCGGGCGCTGCCGAGTTGGGCCGGTCCGGCCGCAGGTCGAACCCGCCACCGCCGTTGTACTGGAAGCCCAGCCCTGGCGCGATCACGCCCGAGCCGTGGCCGAGCGTGTGGGTGACGGCGACGACGTTGCCCTCGCTATCGGCGACGGTCAGATGCGTCGTGCCGGGCACATCGTCGGTCGGTGCGGACGTCAGATCGCCGCGCATGATGCGCTCGTGCAGCGCGGCGATGTGCTGTGCGCTCAACAGCTCGGCGGTCGCGTCGGGCACGAAGTCCGGGTCGCCGAGGGCGTTGCTGCGGTCGCCGAACGCCAGCTGCATCGCCGAAATGAGGACGTGCAGATGATCGACACTGCCGTGCTCCAGCGCCGCGATGTCGAAGCACTCCAGCAGCGCGAGAATCTCCAGCACAGTCGTGCCGCCGCTGGGGAGTGGCGCGCAGGCGACGGCCAGATCGCGATAGCTGCCGACGAGGGAGCGGCGCTCGCGAACGCGGTAGCTGGCCAGATCGTCGGCGGTCACCAGCGCGTCGTTGGCGGTCAGATCGGCGGCAATCTCACGCGCCAGCGCGCCGCGATAGAACGAATCCGCGCCGTCGGCGGCGAGGCGTTCCAGCGTCCGGGCGTAGTCGGGGTTCACCCATGTATCGCCAACCCGCACTGGCTGCCCGTCGTCGCCCAGCCACAGCTGCGCCATGCCCTCACTGGCGCGCAGGAAGTCGAGGAGTGGCGGATTCGCCGGGCTGGAGCCGTACTGGTGGCGCTCGTCGAGGAAATCGGCGATGTACTCGTCGATCGGGTAGCCGTCACGCAGCGTCGCGATGGCCGGCTGCAATAGCTCGGCCCACGGCCTGCTGCCCCAACGCTCGTGGAGCGCGCCGAAGCCGGCGACCGTGCCGGGCTGCATGATCGTCTGATAGCCCATTTGCTCCGGGAAGCCGTCGACGTAGCGCTTGCCGTTGGCTGCCTCGCGCACGCGGCCCTTCCAGAGATTGGGGGAGTAGCGCGAACCGGCGCGGTGCAGGAAATCGAGCACCGCCGTTTCGCCGGTGGCGGCGAGATAGACGTGGGCGACACCCATCCCGCCGATGCCACACATCAGCGGGTCGGTCGCCATTTGCATGAATCCGGCGGCAACCGCCGCATCAAAGGCGTTGCCGCCTGCGCGCAACACCCCTGCTCCCGCCTCGGCCGCGCGTGGCTGCGGTGCGACGACGACTGCTCTCATTCTGGCTCCTCCTTCACCGGCGCGTCATCCGCGCGTCGAGAATAGCACGGAACAGGGCGGGCTCTTCCCACCTGACCATGGAGCCCGTATGCTCAATCACACCGGAGAGGAGGACACGGATGACTATCCAACTGGACCTCGACCTCTCGCGTGATCCGTTGCGTGTTCTGGAAAGCACACGCCCAATCGTCCAGTCGTCGCCACTGGTCCAGATCGACACGCAGCAGATCGAGCGCGTCGCGACGCTGCTCGGCGAGATGCCCGTTCCAAAGCCCGACTGGGATCGCCTGCTGCATCCAGTCTCACCCGATTCGGCGCGACTGGCGAACCTGGTTCTCGTTGTCGATGCGCTGAACTTCTGCTTCTGGTCGTTTCCCAACAGCGAGAAGCCGCGCTGGCAGGTGACCTGGAACGGGACGACCTATAACGGCTACGCCGCGCTGGCCGTCGCGTTGCGTCGGGCGGTCGAGGCTGGCTATCCGCTCTGGGACGGCGACTTTCTCGGCACAATCACCGAGGCGGATGTCTCCGAGATCCTGGCCGGTGATCCCGACTGCGACCAGATTCCCCTCCTGCGTGCCCGCATGACCCACCTCCGCGAGGTCGGCGTTGCACTGGTCGAGCGCTGGGAGGGCACGTTCCTGCACGCGATCCGGGCGGCGAACGGTTCGTCGTCGCGTCTGATCGCCGAGGTGCTGCGCGCGCTCCCCTCGTTCCGCGACACCGTCCTCGTCGATCGGCGCGAGGTGCGCTTCTACAAACGCGCGCAGATTCTGGTTGCCGACCTGTTCGGCGCGTTCGGTGGCAAAGGGCTTGGCGCGTTCACTGATCTCCATACACTGACCGCCTTCGCAGATTACAAGGTGCCGCAGGTGCTGCGCCACCTCGGCGTGCTGACCTACGCGCCCGAGCTGGCCGCGCAGATTGATCGTCAGGAGCTGATCCCGCCGGAGAGTGACGCCGAGCTGGCACTCCGCGCCGCGACCGTCTGGGGCGTCGAGCTGCTGCGGCAGGAGATCGCCCGCCGTGGCCGCGATCGACCGGCCTACGCGATCGACTGGGCGCTCTGGCAGGCCGGGCAAGCACTCCCGGAGTCGGTCGAGCCGTATCACCGGACGTTGACGGTCTACTATTGATGCCGGATTGCAGGCGGTTCGCGCCCGCCGTCCGCGCCGTGGATGCGCACGCGCGCCTGCTGAGCGCAACGCCGCTGACCGGCGGTATCTCAGCCACGGTGACAGCACTGGAGGTTGAGCGCGGAGACGGACGCGTCGAGCGCTGGGTCGTCCGGCAGCATGGCGAGCGTGACCTGCGGGCCAACCCGCACATCGCCCGCGATGAGTTCCAGTTGCTGCAGGTCGCCGCCGCGCACGGCCTGCCCGTTCCGCCGCCGATCGCCCTTGACGACACCGGCACCATCCTCGGCAGCCCGTACCTGATCGTCGGCTTCGTCGACGGCGAAGACGATTTCTCGCCGCACGATCTGCCATCGACGCTGCGCCAGATGGCCGACACGCTGGCCGCCATCCACGCCGTCCCGGACAGCGCTCCGCTCGATTTTCTGCCGCGCACCTGCCGCGGATACGGCCCAGCGCCGGAGACGCTCGACGCCTCGCTGCAGGAGGGCCGGATTCGCGCCGCGCTCGATGCGTACGATCCGCCGGCCACCAACTGCGCGACACTGCTCCACGGCGATTTCTGGCCCGGCAACATCCTATGGCGCGCCGGTCGCATCGCCGCCGTCATCGACTGGGAAGACGCCGCGCTCGGCGATCCGCTCGCCGATCTGGCGAACGCCCGACTGGAGATCCTCTGGTGGTTCGGAGATGCTGCGAAGGACACATTCACCGCGCGCTATCTGACGCAGGCCGCGGAGTGTGACCCGCGCAGTCTGCCGTACTGGGACCTCGCCGCCGCGCTACGACCCTGCGGGAGGCTCTCCGGCTTCGGCCTCGACGCCGACACCGAGCGCACCTTCCGCCAGCGCCACACCGCATTCGTCGACGCTGCGATACAGGCAATCGTTACCGAATAGCAAGAAGAGGAATCCGGGCGGTTATTGGGGAACCGCCCGGATCAAGGGGGTAGGGATAAGGAGTGGGTTGAGGGGCGAGCCTCAAGCCAGACCGGCAGGTGCGTTGCCACATGCCCGGGCGACCAGGGGAAGCCACCAGGCTGACGGCCGGCTCGTGTCTCGCACTGTTCCCAACAGAGCAGCCGGAATCCCTATTCCCAACGCACATTAGATTCGTTCTGCTGTGTTGTTGGCGCTACTCCAGCGCGGTCACCGTAATCTCGACCTGCGCCCCGGCCGGCAGCGAGACGACGCCGACAGTCGTCCGCCCCGGCGCTTCGCTGGGGAAATACTCGGCGTAGATCGCGTTCATCTCGGCGAAGGTGTTGATGTCGGTCAGGTAGACGGTTGTCGCGACGACCTTCGCCATTGACGACCCGGCTTCCTCCAGAATGTTGCGGATGTTCTCCAGCGTCTGCCGCGTCTCGGCCGCCACGCCGCCGCTGACCATCGCGTTTGTAACCGGATCGATCCCTTTCTCTCCGGCGACGAAGACGAGCCCGGCCGCCCGAATCGCCTGCGAATACGGCCCGATCGGCGCTGCTGCCTTCGACGTCTGGATCACCTCGCGCTGCGTTCCCGCATCGACCATCGGTCGCCTCCATTGATGCTTGTCTGAATACGCCGGACGAGTCTACACCCAAAATGTCGCACTTTTGCTTCGAAATCTCGTTCGAATAAGTAGAGGGGTATCGACTCCTCAGCCGGAACGCAGCCATGAAGGGGGTGCCATGCAACGCGTGCCCGATCTTCCCCCATCACTCGATAGCGCCATCAACCAGCTCGGACAGGATACGACGCTCTCGGCCGAGCTCGGCGCACTGCGCGTCCTGCTGCGCCGTCTGCTCGTCGCGATGGATGACGAGGAGGGCGACGAGCGCCGCCTCGTCCAGAGTGCGACCGCCGTCGTCAACGCGATCGTCCGCATCGTTCAGACGCAGACACGAAGCGGCGCGGACGACGCTGCCCTCGACGCCGAGGTGCTGCGCGCACTCGCCGAGCAGGGACTGGACGAAGAAGGAGGTGACCCATGCATGACCTGACCGGTGTCCAGCGTCCGCCGCGTGAGATTCTCGGACAACGCGACACGCCGCCCAGCGCGCCGCTCGATCTCCAGCCGTCCTCAGTCTTTGAGGTCATCACCCGCCAGATGGTCGACGACCTCATCCGCGAAGTCAGCGCCACCCGCCAGCGCGTCGACGCCCTTTTCTACCTCGTTGTCGCCGTCGTCCTCGGCGAGATCCTGAGTCGCCTCGCCTGACCATCCACGAACGCTGAGGCGTCCGCCTCGTTTCCCAACCCCCGGTCCGCTGAAAGGAGCGCCTGATGAGCGACGCACTGCTCGCCCAGATTCGTCCGGCGCTCGTCGACATCGAGCGGTTCAGCCGCGTGCAAGCTCCGCGCTTTCAGCTCCGGCGCTACCAGCTGGCAGCGGCCCGCGCGATTGCCGGTGCCGTCGCCGAGCGGCGCGGCATCGAGCTGGCTGCCGTCTTCGCGCGGCAGGCGGGCAAGGACGAGATCCTCGCCCAGCTCTGCGCGTGGATGCTCTGGCGCTATCAGCGCGTCGGTGGCAACGTCATCGTCGCCGTCCCGGCTGTCGAGCCGCAAGGCCACATCGCCCGCGATCGCCTGCTGGCGCGGCTCAACGGCCCATTTACCCGCGGACGCTTCCGCGTCCGCGAGGGCACCATCGTCCAGCTTGGTCGTGCGTCGGTGCGCTATCTGTCAGCCTCGCCGTTGGCCCACGCACGCGGCAATACCGCCGATCTCCTGCTCGTCGCCAACGAGGCGCAGGACATCAGCCCGGATGTCTGGGATGCAGTCTTCGCCCCGATGGGCGCAGCATCGAACGCGCCGACCCTCTTCATGGGTACCATCTGGTCCAGCGCGACGCTGCTCTCCCGCCAGCTCCGCCTGCTGGCCGCGCAGGAACGCGCCGATGGCCAACAGCGTCGCTTCCTCGTCCCCTGGCGCGAGGTTGCTGCCGAACTGCCGCGCTACGGCGACTTCGTCCGTCGCCAGGTAGACCAGCTCGGCGAGCAACACCCGTTCATCCGCACCGAATACGAGCTGCAGGAGCTCGACGACGACAGCACGCTCTTCTCCGCCATCCGCCGCGAATCCCTGCGTGGCGACTTCCCGCCATACTCGCGACCTCCCGAAACCGACCGCGACGACGTTGACTACGCCCTGACCATCGATGTCGCCGGGCAGGAGGAGTCAGGCATAGAAGGCGCTGCCCTGCGTCAGCTCGCCCCGCGCCGCGACTCGACCGTCGCCACCGTCGTGCGCGTTCTCCGGCCGGGCAGCGCAGCCGGGCTGCCGACCTACCAGGTTGTCGCACGCTACGAGTGGACAGGCACCCGCCACAGCCGCCTCTATGACGAGATCGTCGCGCTGGCGACGCGCGTCTGGCGGGCGCGCCGGATCATCATCGATGCCACCGGCGTCGGCGCGGGACTCGCCGCGTTTCTCTCCGCCACGCTCGGCGAGCGCGTCGTCACGCCGTTCATCTTCTCCGCGCCCTCCAAGAGCAAGCTCGCCTGGGATTTGCTCAGCCTGATCGACAGCGGACGCATCCAGGTCTGCACACCCACCGGCGATTCCGACCCCGAACAGCACCGGCTCGATCGCCAGTTCTGGGCCCAGCTGGCGGCCTGCCGGTTCACCGTTCTCCCCGGCCCCGGCCGCCTGATTCGCTGGTCGGTCGAGGATGATCGCCTCCACGACGACCTGCTCATGTCGTTCGCCCTGATCGCAGCTCTCGACCGTGAAGACTGGGGCTCGCGACTTGCACGCGGCAGCATCAGCGCCGCAGAGCCATTCTGGCGCCTGTGATAGGTTTGCACCTTTGAATGCTGAAGGGAGCAGAGATGAATCGTCCCGCCTGGATGATCGACGAGCTGGCCCACGCCGGTGAGGAGCATCTCGACCCGGAGTATGTCGCGGCCTACGACGCCAAGTCGCAGACCGACCATTCCCAGGATCTCAACATCCTGCACGACCTCGGGCTTGGCTCGGAGAGTACCGTCGTCGATCTCGGCGCAGGCACCGGCACCTTCGCGCTCGCCGTCGCGTCACACTGCAAACGCGTGGTCGCCGTCGATGTCTCGCCGACCATGCTCGAGATCATGCGGGCCAACGTCGAGAAGCAGGGTCTCACCAACGTCGAGATTGTTCACGCTGGCCTGCTCAGCTACGAGCACGAAGGCGGGCAGGCCGACTTCGTCTACACCCGCAACACACTCCACCACCTGCCGGATTTCTGGAAGGGCGTCGCGCTGCAGCGCATCACGCGCATGCTGCGCCAGGGTGGTGTCCTGCGGCTGCACGACCTCGTCTATTCCTTCGAGCCGTCCGAGGCTGAGGAGCGCTTCGAGAGCTGGCTAACCAACGCCCCGACCGACCCGGCCAAGGGCTTCACCCGCGAGGATCTGGAGCTGCACATCCGCACCGAAAGCAGCACTTACAGCTGGCTCCTCGAACCCCTGCTGGAACGCACCGGCTTCATCATCCGCCAGGTCGACTACCGCCCCTCCGGCACGTTCGCCGCGTATGTGTGCGTGAAGCGGTGAGGATCGCGGCATGCGGCAACAGAAGCGGGAGAGGGCCGCTCGCATCCACGCGTGCGGCCCTCTCTCGCTGTCTCAGAGTCGCCCGAGGTGACTCTCCGGTGATCCAGCCCCGCTGGCCATCATTCCGGTCGACGGCGCGTGCAGCGCTAGCTGGCACCCGATGACTGGTACTTCACCTCGATCGTCCATTCAGCGCTCGCCACGCACGTTTGCGATATGGTGTTGCCCGCGCTTCCAATGGTCACTCGAGCAAGCGGGTCGCAGAGGATCGTCGGCTCGACACTGATGCGCTGCGGCCCGCTGACGTCCAGCGAGAAGTCGGGGACGTTCATCTGCACGTAGGTCAGCGGATAGTTGGACGCGCCTACCCAGACATTGTCACGACACAGGTTTTCATCTCCACCGCCATTGAATGATCCAGATGATTGATAAATGGCAAAGTAGCTGGCGTCACTCGGATAGAAGATTTCGGTCGTCACAATCCGCTCTCCGTCGTCCATCGCGATGATCGGTCCGTAGCGGGATCCGCTCGGCCACGAGCCGTCGTAGGTCGCCCGGCAATCGTGGGCAAAGTCTCCCCACACCTTCGACGAGGTATTGTCGAAGAACCACGTGCGGAACGACCCAGCTCCGCGCGCCGTGCCGACGACCGACTGCTGACCCGGGGCTCCGATGGCGCTGCCAGGGATGGTGAACGTGTACGTCACGGCTCCCTGACCGGTGAATCCTTCCTCCAGCGGCCCTGCCCCATCGGCGGCCGTGCGATGCAGAGCGATGTCGTACTGCACCCGCGCGGTGACCGCCCAGCCGGGTTGCTCGTGGCGGGCGACGTCCCAGCGCATCAACCCATACTTCGGCGTCAGGAACTGCGCGACGCTGCCGATCAGGTTCTGGTGGCGCGACTGGTAGAGCGCAACGCTGGTGATGACGCCGGAGTCGTAGACAACCATGCCGTCCTGGTTCGGTTCATCCTTCGGACGGAAGACGAGGGTGGCGATGCCGTCCTCGCCGGTCTTCTTGCAGGTCGCCTCACAGATGACCTGGCCGTGCTGCTCCAATCCGTCGGTGTCCCAGGTCATCGTGATGTCCTTGATCGGGCCCTGCTTGGGGAACTCGACGCCAAGAATCCAGCCGCACTTGATCAGCTGCTCGGGCAGCTCGTCGAGCATCTCGACCTGCATCCGGAAGCGCAACTCCTTGCCGGCGTCGGTGGCATGTCCGGCCGGGCCGTAGTGTGTGCCCTGCCGCTCATCGAGCGCTGTGACGCGCACCGAGTAGGCCAGCATCGCCCCGTGCAGCGCGTCGATCGTGACTGACGCGCCGGCCGCGAAGCCGCCGACCTTGGCAATCAGTCCGAGTGCCCACTTGCCGACCGGCCACATCTCCTTGGCCACGTTGCCGATGATCGACTCGCAACTCTCGCCCGGTACCGCCTTCAGCACTCCCTCGGCCTGCGCCAGCAGCGACGAGGCCCCCGCCATGACCGGTCCCTGCGCCGCGACTGTTGGCAGCAGGATATCGGTCAGGATCAGGAACGACTGCAGCGCGTCGAACGCCAGGTCATCGGCCGCCGTGTCGACGAACAGGTCGTAGGGCTTCGGCTGGGTCAATCCGAGCTGGCGCACGATCAGCGGCAGGAGCGACGATGGCTCGGCGGGCGTCGCTGCCGACGCCTGCGCCCCCTCGATCAGCGTCTGCCGCAGCAGGTCCGGATTAACTGCCGCGCCACCGGCGAGAAGCGGCAGGCTTGTCAGTGCGCCGGCCAGCGCCTCGACACTCAGCTGCTCGCCGCGGCCAATCGCCTGGGCGAGCATGCGTGCCTCAATGTCGTAGAGGTAGAAGTCGCCCTCGCCGCGCTCGGCACCTCGCACCACCGGCGTGCCATCACCCATGTAAACGCCGATGTTCAGGGCGTCGAGGATCGGCAGCAGCGCCTGATAGCGCGCCTCGTCGTCGCCGGCTGCGACGATCGCCGCCACGAGCGCGTTTGCCTGCGGTGAGGGACCCGCCGGCACCTCGGCGTGCCGCCAGCGGAAGTAGTGCTGGCCGACGTTGCCCATCTCCACCTGCCACTCAGCCGGGTTCTCGGGCGTATAGGTCAGGCAGCGGCGCTCGAAGCACTGCAGCAGTACGCTGCGCGGCGTCCCGGCCACCCGCACGGTAGCCCAGTAGGCCTCGCTGATGGGGTAGCCGGTGGCATAGAAGGGGTTCTCGAACAGCGGCGCAGTCGTCATGCTGCCGTCCCAGACCGCTCCTCTGGAGTTCATGAACTCCCAGAATGGCGCGGCGATCGTATGCCCGGTCGCGGGGACATGGTGTGCCGCCACGACGTTGTAGGCACCCACGGCGGCGTTGTGCAACGTGCTGCCATCGCGCAGCAGCTCGGTCTGCAGCACCACGCCCTCGCTGGCTGCCGGCGCGCTGAGCAGGCCGGCGAAGGTGGCGTAGGTCGGGCCGTCCGTGTCATCGCCGTCACCGGCTACCGGCACTTCGGCCGCAGCCCGATCAACGAAGGCAGTGTCGCCGGTCTGCATTCGCCCGGTCACCAGCTCCATGACGAGCAGGCCGTTGGTGACATACCATGGCGACGACTGATCACCGTCTGGATGGGTGATTTCCATGCGGGATTTGTCGAAGTACTGCACGAGCCGGGTGCCGCCCGGCGACTCAGCGTACGTCTCCTGTAGCGCGCCGGTGTGTGCCTCCGGCCCCCACATCCAGGTACGCGCCACGCTACCCTCGATGACCGGCTTATCCGTCCGCGCCCACGTGCGCTCGAACGGTGCCGCCTCGATCGGCGCGGCAGCGGCCGGCGGTGTCGCCGGCTCGAACGTTGCGAACACGCCGCCAAGGATGGCGAGTGCCATCAGCAGCGACAGACTTTTACGCATTCTTCCCTCTCCGCGCCATCAGCCCCATGTGGGTTCGTTCACGGGCTATCGTGATCGCCAGCGTTCAGCATTCGCCGGCGATGGTGGTCGCCATTCCTCCGTTCAATAGTTCAACGACGCTTGCAGCCGATTCCTGGCCGCAAGCGTCGTTATTTGATCGTTCAAATGTTGGGGTTATCTGCGGCGAGCCATCTGGTGGGCTACGCCTTTTTCATTGTCGCATGAGTTGCGTTATCCAGCCCGCCCCGGCCCATACACCGCCTGCCCCGGTGTCGCGCCAGTATGCTCGCCGTTGTTCAGCACGCGGCCACCGTTGACCCAGACGTCGCGGACGCCGGTTGAGAGCTGATGCGGATCCTCGAAGGTCGCGTTGTCGATGACGGTGGTCGGGTCGAAGATAACGACGTCGGCCTGCATGCCCTCGCGCAACAGCCCACGATCGCGCAGGCTCAGACGGTCGGCCACGGCCGAGGTCATCTTGCGCACGGCATCCTCCAGCGTCAGCACGCCGTCCTCGCGGACGTACTTGCCCAGCACGCGCGTGTAGGTGCCGTAGGAGCGCGGATGCGCCGGACCATGCTCGCGAGCGATCACCGGATCGAGGCCGGCGGCGTCGGTCGAGATCTTCATCCACGGCTGCTGGAGCTGACGCGGCAGATTCTCCTCGCTCATCATGAAGTAGATAGCGCTGATCCAGTGGTCGCCGTCCTCCAGCACCAGGTCCATCAGGCAGTCGGTCCAGTGCTGCCCGCGCGCCTCGGCGATCTCCGAGAGGCGCTTGCCGGAGTACTGCTGGTTTTGCGGCGCGGTCAGCTCGGTGACGAGCACGCCTTCGGGGCCGGCCAGCGTCGCTAGCGGCTCCCAGCCGCCGGTTGGCTCGACCAGTTCGTGGCGGATCTTCTCGCGGATCTCCGGATCTCGCAGGTTGTCGTGCAGCTTGCCATCGGCGGCCGCCCAGTTCGGCAGCGCCGAGGCCAGGCCAGTCCCGCCGGCGACGTAGGGGTACATGTCGGCGGTCACGTCCAGACCCTCGTCACGGGCCGCATCGACCATCGCGATCGCCGTCGCCATCTTGTCCCAGTTGCGCTTCCCGCCGACCTTCAGGTGGTACAGCTCCAGTGCGCAGCCGGTCTGGCGCGGCAGGTCCAGCGTCTCCTCAAGCTCCTCCAGGAACTCGTCCGCCTCCGAGCGCATGTGCGTGACGTAGACGCCGCCATATTCGGCGATGATGCGGCACATCTCGTATAGCTCAGCGTCGGTCGCGTAGGAGCCCGGCGGGTAGATCAGCGCCGTCGCGACACCGAACGCGCCATCCTCCATCGCATCGCGGACGACCTGGCGGATCGCCTCCATCTCGTCGTCGGTCGGGTCGCCCATTGCCCAGCCCTTGACGTACTCGCGAACTGTTGCGCCGCCGATGAACGAGCCGAAGTTGACCGAAGCGCCGCGATTGCTGAGCCAGGCGAGCCAGTCGCCGAAGCGCGCCCAGGTACGGATCGTGTCGGTGATCTCCTGCGGTGCGCGGTCGTAGCCGCCGAGCGGATCGGTGATTCGCCCCCCGAACGGTGCCGGCGTCCAGCCCTCGCCCATGATCTCGGTCGTCACCCCCTGAGTGATCTTGGAGAGTGAACGCGGGTCGGACAGCAACGGAATGAGTGAGTGCGACTGGATGTCGATGAAGCCCGGACAGACAACGTGGCCGCTCGCGTCGACCACCTCAGTAGCGCTCGACGGATCGATCTGACCGGCCGGCGCGACTGCGGCAACCGTGCCTCCGGAGATCGCGACATCTCCGTAGAACCACGGGTTGCCAGTACCGTCCACCACTTTGCCGCCGCGAATCAGCACGTCGTAAGTCGCCATCAATCCACTCCTTCTACCCATGCATCAACCGGCGACAGTGTAGCCGCGTTCGCTGGCGAGTGAAAGCGCTGCCACATAAAAGAGCGGGCTCCGGATCGTCTGTTCCGGAGCCCGCTGCTGCTATCTGTGTGAGGTGTGGTTAGTCGTCGCCGGTCGTATCGGTGCGGTTTTCGACATCGCCCCGCCAGGCCCCGGTCGACATATCCCGGCTCTCGATGAACTCCTTGAAGCGATCCAGGTCGCCCTGCACCCGGCGGTCGACCATGCCGAGCATATCGCCGACCTTCTCAACCATGCCGTCCGGCTCGAAATCCATCTGCACGGTTACGCGCGACATGTCGCCTTCAAGCTGGTGGAACGTCACAACGCCGTCGTTGCGTGCCCCTGAGGTGCTCTTCCAGGCCACACGGTGGTCGGGGTGCTGCTCGGTGATCTCGGCAGTCCACTCCTCAGCCTTGCCGGCGATTTTCGCCTTCCATGCAAGACGCGTATCGTCGAGTTGGCGAACCTCTTCGACACCCTCCATGAAGCGAGGGAATTCTTCGAACTGTGTCCACTGGTTATACGCAACCCTCACCGGGACGTTAATGTCGATCGACTTGGTAACCTGAGCCATGAATCCTCCATGTACGTGACGACAATGCGTTGTCAGTGCTATCGGGGTACGCAAGGGGTGGGCCACGGTCGGCATCGCGACCGGTTCAATCAGGTATGCGGAGCCGATTCTGCGCCTTGGGGAGTGCGGAGGTCGGCCACGACAATGCGGCGCTCGTCATACGCTCCAACCCCCCTGTCAAAAACTCCCGCGCAGGTAATCAGCACGAGTTCAGGCTGGTCAGTTGGCCCGAAGATGAGATCGGCCGGTACCTCAGCCTCGGGATAGCTGACAGATTCCCGGACGACATAGACAAGGTCAGTAGCTGATCCGCCGGACCGAATGATGACCTCATCGCCCGCAGCCAGCTCGCCGAGGCGGTAGAAGACCGCCGGTCCGGTCTTCGAGTCGAGGTGGCCGACCAGGATCGCTCGACCCGCTTCGCCGGGCGCTGGGCCAAAGCGGTACCAACCAACAGTGTCGTAGCTGTCCGGATCTTCCATCTGTCCCTCAGGTGTTATGCCGATCGAGGCGATCTCAGCGTTGACACCGATGCGCTCGATCGAAATCGATTCCGGGGCGAACCGGGCGGTCGCGGCGCGACCGACGTCGCCGATGATCAACGGTTCCCGCGTTACGGTCTCATTCAACGTAGCAGTGGCGTCCGGAGTGGAGGTGGGAGTGGAGGTGGGCGCGGCGGTGGGGGAAGGCCGCCGCACCCGAGCGGAGGTTTCGGATGTTGTTGTCGAACCATCTCCCGTGGGGTCGGTGGGAGGTGCAGTTCCCTCTACCGACTCCACGGTCCGGGTGGGTGAGGAGGAGACGACGAGGGGCTGAGTGGTTGATACGGCACGGCTGACTGCGAAGCTCATCGCGAGGCTGCCGATCACAAGGAGCGTCGCGAAGACCAGGATGAACGAGCGGCGACGAAGCTGCATCATGCCGTGCCTCAGATTCCGATTAGCGGCGTGCGACAGCGCGGCGAGCGACCGCCACCGTACCGGTTGTCAGTGTCAGCGCTGCCAACGCGCCGAGTGCAAGCAGCCAGGCGCTCGTACCTGCCTGAGTAGCAGTCCCACCGGCACCAGTCGCCGGCATCGACGGGTTCGCGCTCGTCGCGCTGCTCATCTCAGCCTTCGCATCGACCAACGGCAAGGCGCTCAGGCTGCCGTCACCGGCCATGCCGACAGCGAAGACGGTGTAGGTCGTGCCATCTTCGGCCATGAAGCCGGAGATATCGAGCGCGCTCGTGTCGGTGCCGGTCGGGCGAACCTGCAGATCATAGGTTGCAGCGTCCACCGGCAGATAATCCGAGGCTTCACCGAAGGCAAGGTTCTCGATCAGGACTGGTCCGTTGGCCACAGCCACGTCAACGGCCGGGGCGTCGGGCGATGCATGGACGACGCGAACATGAGCCTTGCCCGCTGCCGGGGCGCTGTTGTCGTCAACGAGAACGAGCGGCTGAATGTTCGCGACCTCGCCGATGGCTGCGACGGTGTAATCCGTATCGGCTTCCAGCGTGACCGTCGTGTCGATCACCGCCTCAGTAGCGGGGGCGCCGGTCGGAGTTACCTGAATCTGATACTCGCCCGGAGCCAGTGGCACATAGTCAGTCGCTTCTTTGAAGGCGAGGTCGGAGATCGCGACTGAGCCGTTGACCCAGATATCCACGTTCGGTGCATCCGGTGAGGCATGGACGACACGCACCCGGGCGTCGCCATCGGCGGCGGAGACTGTCGCTGCTGGCACGATGGCCACCAGCAGCGCGAGACCCAGCAGGAGCGAGAGCTTGCGGAGGCTGAACCAGTGGAGTGTCATTACAGGTCCCTCAATCAATCAGTAATCGGAGACAGGTCCGCTCTACCGCCGCGCAACAGGTCGGCGCGGCGGCGCTTGGGGTACGTTCTGATGTGTCAGGAGATTCGGAGGCTGGATCGGTGCTCCAGCCGCAGGCTTAGAGGATTACATCTCGTTGCTGTGGCTCATGCTGCGGCTGAACAGCGAAACCAGCCAGACGCCGGCCAGGCCAACGAGGACGTAGACAACGCTCGACAGGATGTTGGTTTCGCCGAACTCGTTGCCGGTTATGGCCGCGACGAGATCGAACTCGAACAGACCGACGAGTGCCCAGTTCAGGGCTCCAACGATAACCAGTGCCAGGGCCGCAAGATCGAGTGGCTTCAACATGTGGCGGTTCCTTTCTCATAGGGGCTCAACCCCGGTTCAATGCGATACAGTCCGCTTCTGGTGCGCGGGTGAAATGTCCTCGTTGCCACTTCACCCAGCGACCGATTGCACGACGATCCTTAGCGAGCCGAGCTGGTGCTGCGGGCGAACAGCGACACCAGCCAGACGCCAGCCAACCCAACGAGGATGTAGACAATGCGCGAGAGGATGTTCGTCTCACCGAAATCATTGCCAGTAATGGCCGCAACGAGATCGAACTCGAACAGGCCGACGAGTGCCCAGTTCAGTGCCCCGACAATGACCAGCGCCAGGGCCGCAAGATCGATCGGCTTCAACATGTGACGGTTCCTTTCTGCGGTGGTCATCCCCCACCAGGTTTTCGAATGTGGCTCCCGGCACCGCGCCGGTTGCCAACCTCTGAGGAATACTATAATCTAAACCTGTAGTTGAAGTCAAGATATTGATTAAGACTGGATCGAAACCTGAACGACGGACGGAGTAGGGGAGCTATCGTGGCGAAAACAGTAGGGCCATCAATCGCAGGGCAGTCCGACGAACGTGCCTCCATCTCTATAGGAAGGATCGTCGAGTTACTGGCCGCGGATTATCCGGACGTGACACAGTCCAGCCTGCGCTTTCTTGAGCGGGAAGGGCTGCTCTCCCCAGCTCGCACCCCCGGCGGTCATCGTCTGTACACCCAAGCCGATGTCCAACGAGTGCGACAGATAAAGGAGTGGCAGGCGCAACGGCTGTCGCTCGAGGAGATTCGTGAGCGTCTGACTGAGCTCGATGCTGCCCAGGAGCCTCACGATTTTGCGATCGAGTTTCTTACCCACGCCCTGTCAGGTGATGTCCTGGCAGCCAGGCGAACAATCCTCGATGCGAGCGATCTCGGCATGTCGCTGGATGTGCTGTTCTACGAGATGCTCTGTCCGGCGCTGGTTGAGCTCGGGGACCGCTGGGAGCGTGGCGATGCGACAGTCTCACAGGAAAAGGAGGTGTCGGCGATCGCTAGCGAGCTGATCGCTGATCTGGCGCTCGGAGCGGTTTCTGCTTCTGTCGAGGTCCAGCCGGTGGTTGCTGGTTGTGTGGCAGGCGAGCGCCACGAACTTGGACTGCGAATGGTCAGCGGCCTGCTCGGCGCGCGCGGGATCGGCGTTCATTTCCTTGGCGCTGATGTCGCCGTCCCGTTCCTTCTCGACGCAGTTGCCATGCGCAGCGCACGTGCCGTCCTGCTTTCGGTGACGACTGATGAGCATCTGTCGGCTCTGCGCGAATCCTCCGTCGCGTTAGCAGCGCTCCCCAACCCTCCATGCGTCCTGGCCGGGGGGCAGGCAGTCGAGCGAAACCGCGACCTTGTCGTCTCGTGGGGTGTGATCCGCGCGGACTTCATGAACGTTGACGATCTGGCCGAGGACCTCCGCGCCCGCATCTGAGAGAGCGGCTGGATCTCTTGACATCCAGCCGCCTTTTGCTATTGTCTATTTCACCAGTTGGTTAATTAGCCGAACGGTTATCCAGATGATTGCAACCGACCAGCTCAGTCTCACGTTTGCCGCACTGGCCGATCCGACCCGTCGGGCGATCCTCGCCCGGTTGGCCCAGGGGGACGCGACTGTCACCGAGCTTGCCGAGCCGTTTGCCATGACCATGCCGGCTGTCTCCAAGCACCTGAAGGTACTAGAGCGCGCTGGTCTCATCTCTCGCGGCCGCGAAGCGCAATGGCGACCGTGTCGTATCGAGCCAATGGCGCTCGAAGGGGTCGATGACTGGCTGGCCGATTATCGCCAACTCTGGACGGAGCGCTTTGACCGGCTGGACGACTATCTCCGTGAGCTACAACGCAAGGAGGCTACGAGCTCGGACGCACCCAACCGTATTGACGTAGATGGTTAAGGAATCGTGCATGTCATCCAGAACCTACGGAGCAACCACCATCACCCTGCCGTCCGACACCGAGTTGCAGATGAGCCGCGAGTTCGACGCTCCGGCAGCGCTCGTCTTCGAGGCCTACACCACGCCGGAACATGTCAAGCGCTGGTGGGCTGCGCCCGATGTCGAGTGGCTCGCCTGCGAGATTGATCTGCGCGTTGGCGGCTCCTGGCGTTGGGCGTTCCGCGATGCAGATAACAACGAGGTCGCTTTCCGCGGCACCTACGAGGCGATCGATCGTCCGGCCCGCCTCGACCATACCGAGATCTTTGAGCCATTTCCCGACGAGGTATCGCATGTCATCGTCACGCTCGACGAGACGGATGGCAGGACGTTGTTCACCAGCGTGTCGCGCTACTCCTCCCGGGAGGTCCGGGATATGGTCGTCAGCACTGGCGCTGGCGAAGGCGCGGCCCAGGTGTTCGACCGCATGGCTGAGCTGCTGATCGAGATCGGCTAACCCTTCCAACCGGAGCGGCCCGTGAACGCATCGTCACGGGCCGCTCTGCCGCGTCTCATGCGCCATCCTGTCCGTAGCCCAGAAGGAGCGCGACGATCAGCAGCGCCCCGGCAGCGAGCGCCGTGGCAGTGCGGACAGTGTTCCAGTCCGTCCACTCGTTGACGTACCGCGCCCAGACCGCCGCACCGTCGGAGCTGCTCGCGTCGACAGCAGCCAGCGCGTCGTTGCGCGGAACGTTGAAGACGATCGTCACTCCCAGCGTCCCGATCAGATACAGCGCGCTGCCGGCGATAACCAGCAGATGCCCCGGCTGCCGCCAGTGCAGCAGCGACGACGTCCCGAGAATCACGCAGCCGACCGCCGTACCCATGAATGGCACGAGAAACCAGGGGTTCAGCACGACGACATTGATCGACTGCATGGCAGCGATCCCGTTCGCTGGCGTGAGGCGGTCCAGCGCCCGCATGACAAATGATGAGAAGCCGAAGAAGATGCCGCCCACGAGTCCGCAGCCGAGAGCGGTCCCCAGCGTGCCGGCGAAACGCAGTTCATCGACCATCTAGCGCACCTCACTAGTCTGGACATCCCACGTACCGGCGTGCGCCGCGACTCGTGCGGCCACCCGCCG
>Ga0182738_1000312_pt1 | contig 73223 bp, 48 predicted proteins | sample eDN5th30CBELigMG_FD_128876 | JGI IMG/M metagenome (GOLD analysis project Ga0182738, IMG submission 128876) | Enriched Miracle-Growth compost microbial communities from Emeryville, California, USA - eDNA 5th pass 30_C BE-Lig MG (version 2)... ... | reverse complement strand
GCGGGCAGAAACCATGAAATGGTCCAGAAAGTGTTCCACGCTGTCCGGATGCGTTCTCGCCACGCGGCTGGTTGCATGCAAGGTTCGAAGACCGTGCTGCGCGGGCAGAAACCATGAAATGGTTATGCGGATTTTCGGGTGGCAGGTTGAGCACGAAATGCCAGGATAGTCAGGTCGTCCGGCTTACTGGGGAAGTCGGTTGCCGGCTGCAGCATTCGTTCGCGGGCAACGGTGGCCAGTTCTCGCACGCTTTCGCCCAGCTTTCCTTTGCGGACGCAGTCAACGATTTCTGCCTGCAGCAGATTGTCGAACAATCCGTCCGAGGCCAGCAGCACCGTGTCGCGGGGGGAGAGTTGCACCCAGGGACCGATCTCGACCGACATCTGGTCGCTGCCGATCACGTTGGAGACGAGGTGCCGATCCGGGTGAAACAGGGCCTCTTCTTCGGTGAGCAGGCCTGACTGCACGGCATAGCCGATGGGAGAATGCGAGACGGTGGAATATTTGATGCGTCCGCGCTGGGTGACGACCAGGATTTCTGAATCTCCGACGTGGTAGCTGCGCACCCGGTTGCCTTGCAGTTCGGCCAGAGCCAGTGTGGTTGCGGCTCCAACCCGGGAACGCAACAGGCGCTGATTGGCCCGCTCGATTTCATTGAGAATGACGGTGCGGGGATCGAAGTCACCTGACGGGTTCTGAATGACTCCCGGCACCGGCACCAGCTTGCTGAGAAAATGTGGCTGGGGAATCAGGTTCGCCTGCCCGGCGGCTTTGGCCAGCAGTGTTTTCATGAGCTGGGACGCCCGTCGTCCTCCGCGATGGCCTCCCAGTCCGTCAGCGACCATGAGGAGTCCCCGATTGCCAGACCAGGGGAGCACGGCGACAGAATCTTCGTTGGGCTGTGATTTCAGGGGGCACTGCAGCGAGATCCAGGCCGCCTCGCCCCCGGCGATACCGGCTTCAGCCACATTCGGGATCGGTTTCAGATCTGCCGGCAGGGACTTCAGGTGGATTGCAGGGACGAGGTCGAGTGCTGCCGGTGCGTGGGCACCTGCGGAATCAGGCAGTGCGGCGGCGACGTCGTTCGGCATAATTCAACACCCTGGGGCGAAGCCGCAGAAATGCATTGCGCATCTGTTCGGCATCTCGGAAACGGCGTCGCGGATCAACTTCGATCGACTTCTGCAGGAAGGCAATGAAGTCGGGATGAATCCGGGAACGAAGTTTTCGGATGGCTGGCGGCGGCCAGGTGAAAGGCCACTCTGGCCATTCCCCTGTGAGCATACGATAAAGGATCAGTCCGGCAGAGAAAACATCGGACCGTTGCGACGGCTTCCCCATCGCCTGTTCCGGAGCCATGTAGCCCAGGGTGCCGGTGCCTGATCCTTGAATCGTTTTCTGTGCGAACTTGGCGATTCCGAAGTCCCCCAGCCGCAGCCGGTCGCCTGGAAACAGCACCATGTTCTCTGGTTTGACGTCGCAGTGAATGATTCGCTGCTGATGGGCATAAGCAAGGGCTTCGAGAATCTGCTCACCCAGATTCAGGGCGGACCGCAGCGACACGCGCCGCGACAGCCGGTCGGCCAAGGTGCGCTCGCCCAGCGGGAAGGTGATAACGAAATGGTCGTCAATCACGGACGCATCTTTCAGCGGCAGGATGTTCGGGTGTTCCAGCTTGGCTGCAACACGCACTTCCCGCCGGAAATCCCGCAGGGAATCCTCGGAAGGCTTCAGGGAACGGGGGATTTTGAGAGCGACATGCACGCCTTCGATGGTATCGAAGGCGCGATAAACCGTGGCGAAGCCCCCTTCGCTGAGACGCTTCTCAATACGGTATTTGCCCAGTTTTTGACGTGCCCGAATCGACAAGATGACCAAGCCTCTCATGCGGAATGGTTCCGATCTTCCTTGTCGAAGTTCCTGACCACCAGGTCGATCTGGTCTGCCGACTGTCTGCCGGCTTCCCACGGCATGCTCAATCGGTTCTTCTTGATCGACCGTTATACCTGTTCCCGGCAACTCTCATTTGAATTGCCGTTGCATTTCGCGTAATCGCTACAATCGCGCCAGCTGGCCGGTTTTAAAAGCCGCTGTCTCGTCCTCCGCGCTGCCGGGAAATCCCGGGCCAACCGGAAGAGCTTCCTGCGGGAAATCCTTTCGGTATCGCGGACAATCCGGCCGGATGGACCTGCTGCGTGAGTGACGCTTTTTGCTCAGGGAAGGGCCTGAAACAGGGTATTGTCGGCGGTTGATCAGGAAAGACGGCCCCTTTCATGCTGCCTGGTCGAACGTTTCGTCTCTGGAAAGTCAGACAAGGCAATCCGTGCAGGGAGAATGTCTTCTCGATGACCGTTTTCCCTGAATCCAACCGGAAAATTCGCCTGTGCAGGGTCAGGAGGTGTCTCCATCTTCAACGCTTCTGATTTTTCAGAAAAACCGGCTCCAGGGAAAGGATCTGTTTGCCGGAATTTTCATCCTGCTCAGGAAAAGGGCTTTGTGACCGGCACAGCCTTCCTGGAGAGACTGGACAGATGCCTGAATGAGAATTTCTGACAGACGTTTCCCCCTTCTGGGACAAAATGAGGAGGGGGATCGCCTGTGCAGTCGCCCAGAATTTAGGTGACAGGTGAGAAGAACAGGGGGCCAGCAGATTTGCCGCCAGAGCAGGTCGCACGAGGAAAACGGAGAGGAAGAGTCTGGCGGATGCTGCCCAAAGCAGCAGAGGAAACGGACGCTGGCGGCAGGGGACGATGAAAGGGAGGGGCGGACGAGGGTAGGAAACCTGACGTCAAGGAAGTGCTGTCGACCACCTTGCGGACCGTAAAGGGGATGACTACATTCGCCGACGGTCGCGTAGCTCAGTTGGTTAGAGCACCTGTCTTACACACAGGAAGTCGCAGGTTCGAGTCCTGTCGCGACCATCTTTAACCCTTGGCAAAACCAAGGGTTTTTCTATTTCCGCACGCTTTCTGCAGTCAGGTGACAGCACCTGTTCGTCGGTATTCATCCCCAGAACGCGCAGTGCAGTCATATTCTGATGTGCATTTTGATGTGCACTGGGGAGTGCCGTCTCAGCCGGTCTACGGAGCGAGTCTTGTCCGACGAAACGCCATATGCCGGGTGTCGGAGCGTGCTCTCTGTGAACTGGCGGCGTTTTCGCCGGTCAAGGCAGTCTGCTTTTGTTCAGAAGCAGAACACCGCCGGATCAGGACAAAGCAGCGAATGTCGGGGGAATGAAACTTCATCACAGGGAGAAAGCGGAACCGACTGTTCTCTCATTAACGGTCCATGGGAAAATTCTTGGTTACCAGTCGTTTTGTGTGCGGCATCCATGGGTTTCCCGAGGGGGATATTGTCTGGGCGGCGGATTATCTGTTCTCGTCCTCTTCGGTGCGATGAGAGCCCAGTGTTGAGCCGAGTCCTGCCCCGAAGCCGCCCCCCATCGCCATTCCTCCCCCTCCGTTGCCTTTGCCTCCCTGGCTGCCTTTGTCGTCGCTCCCTTTGCCTTTCCCGCTGCCGGCATTGCCTGCTGTCCGGGAGGGGCCTTGTCTGGGAATCGTCAGGCCAGCCGGGACCGGTTCCAGGTCAAGCACTTCACGAATGAAGTTGCGCAGCGAGATGACCAGTTCGTCTGTGTGGACAGTCTTCCCTGCCGCCAGATCATTCGCGACGGCGGTCGCCAGCCGGACCTGCTGTTCGGTGCCCAGCAGGATCAGATCGGACAGCGCCCCTTCGACGGCATCACGAATGCGGCGTGCCCGATCTGAGGACAGGCTGGCTTCTTCAGCTTCCTGAGATCCATCGGACACGGAGACCGCCGCAGCCTGCCGGCGGCGAAGATCACGCAGATGGGCAGGATCGACGGTGAGCACGCCTGTGAAGGAGCCTCCCAGGACTTTATAGGCGGCAATGAGTGTGCGCAGACGTTCATTGATCTGCCGGTTCTCGCGCTCACGGCGCTGCTGCACCATCTGCGTGGCCAGCAGGCGGATGACCACCATCACAAATGTGATGACGACCAGACCTGTCAGCGTCGAGATCATGCCTTGCCAGGAACTGAAGTCCAGACCACGCATCATGAGAACTCCGTCATTCAGTGAGATTCCGGATTGAACTCCCTGCCCCTGCAGAGGCCGGATTCTCCCCTGCGAGAGACTCCAGTTGTCAGGCAGCGTCTGCCGGCCAGCAGCAGGAAGTCAGCCGACTCCGCGAACTGCAACTTACCGCGTCGGATCTCGGAATTGCCACTGCTGCCGAACTTCATCACCTGAGTCGATTCTGGCGGATGGGGATTTCCGGGTGGCCAACAGTTTCAGGGCAGGTTTTGTGAGCGGTTCGGATTATGATGAGTTCAGATGGCTCGCTGCAGAATGTGTGGTGGAAGCACTGCTGAAATTTGCCTGCTTCTCTGCAGAGCAGGCAGGCCGATCAGTCCCCATCGGGGTCAGAAGAGGAATCAATGAGTCAGACCGAGTATCAGATCCGTCAGCTTTCCGAGGAACTTTCACCTCCGGAGTCCGGCAAGAAGAGTGTCATTCTGCTGGATGACGTGAGCACCAAGGTGGTGCTGTTCGCCTTTGCCGCAGGGAGTGGGCTGGCGGAACATGTCGCTCCCTTGCCGGCCATCATTCAGATTGTCCAGGGCGAAGCCGATCTGACGGCCGGTCAGACAGCAGTGAAAGGGCGGCCGGGAACCTGGATTCAGATGGCGCCCAGAACACCACACAGCATTCAGGCGGAAACACCCGTGATCATGCTGCTGACACTCTTCAAGGACGCCAAATGAAAAGGAGCAGGTTGCTCCTTCGGTGCCCGTATCGAGCGGTGTCTGGACAGATAAACTCACGGCTTTCGGGCAGCGGAATTCAACCCCGCCGGCATTGCCGTTCGGGAGACATGGTCCACAACTGGTCGGGGCTCCGGCTTTGTGAGTCGGGAAAATGGCATGTGACGGTCCGCCATGTGGGGTGAATTCCTTCAGAGACAGGCAGCCGAAGGCGTCGTTGCCTATGATGACTTCACGAATATGCCGAATCCTGTTCAGCCCGTCTGCTGAGTTGTCATGATCTTCTCCTGGTTGAGAGTCCGCCGTCGTCGTCGCCTGCTGGAAGCGGTCTTCCCGGAAGAATGGGAGCAGATTCTGCAGCGCCGGATCTGGCAGGTGGCTCTGCTGCCTGAAGCGCAACAGGCCCGGCTGCGCCGGCTGATGCAGGTCTTCGTGGCGGAGAAGAACTGGGAAGGCTGCAATGGCCTGACCCTGACAGTCGAAATGCAGGTCGTGATCGCCGCTTATGCCTGCCTGCTGGTGGTCGGGCTGAATGCCGATGAACATTTCGATCATGTTCAGTCGATTCTCATTTATCCGGCCGGTTACGTCGGCAAAAATATTCAGGATCTGGGAGGGGGGCTGATTCTCGAAGGAGAGCAGGCCCGCATTGGTGAAGCCTGGTATCGCGGCCCGGTCATTTTATCCTGGTCAGACATTCATCTGACCACGCAGGGACAGATTCCCGGAAGAAATGTGGTCTTTCACGAATTTGCCCATCAGCTGGATATGCTCAATGGACGCAGTGTCGATGGCACGCCTCCCCTCCCGTCGGCAGAGCTGCAGGATCGCTGGAACCTGGTGCTCCCTGATGAATTCCGGGAATTGAGCCGCAATTGTCACTTGGGAGAACAGACATTTCTGGATTGTTACGGCGCGACCAGTCTGGCTGAATTCTTTGCTGTGGCGACTGAATCATTTTTCGAACTGCCGCGTCAGTTCCGATACTTTCATTCAGAGCTCTATTCTGTGCTGAGCAGGTTCTATCAGCAGGATCCGGCGCGACTGGCCATGCAATCAACAGATTACGATTCGTAAATCTGTTGTGTCCTGGCGCTCCGCATCGACTGCAAAACATCTGCCGGCATGTTATAGAGCGGTTATTCAGGAATGCTTCAGTGTCGCGCGCACCGCCAGAAAAGATGCCGCCACTGATGTTTTCTGTTCGCAGCGCCGCAGTCCTGATGTCTTCCGACCTGCGGCACAGGCAGGCATTGCCGACTTCCGATCGGTGAGACAGCAGGGAAAGGCTTCGAATGTCTTCGTCTTGGCCAGTCGCAACGTCGACGACCCGATCCGCCCGGACCAAAATTGTCGCCACACTGGGACCGGCATCCCGTTCTCCGGAAATATTACGCCGGCTGATCAATGCCGGCGTCGATGTGTTCCGGCTCAATTTTTCTCATGGCACCCATGACGAGCATTCCGCTGCTCTGAGTGACATTCTGCAGGTCAGCCACGAAACCGGCAAGAATGTGGCGGTGCTGCAGGATCTGGGCGGACCCAAAATGCGGCTCGGGCCGATCCCTGGAGACATTGTGGAATGCCCGCTGGGAGCCCGGTTCCGTCTGGTCAAAAACAGCAAAGGAACCGAATCCGGTGAACTGACCTGCACCTACCCCGATCTGCCCAATGATCTGCAGGTGGGAGAAATGGTACTGTTCGCCGATGGAACCGTGTCCATGAAGGTCATCTCCACGGCTCCCGACATGGCCGAACTGGAAGTCACCCTGCCTGGCCGGCTGCGTTCCCGGCAGGGAATCAATCTGCCGGGATCACAGCTGAATGTTTCAGCACTCACCGACAAAGACCGGCATGATCTGGAATGGACCGCCCGGCACGCCGACGACGTGCAGTTTGTCTGTCTTTCTTTCGTGCGTTCGCCGGAAGATATTCAGGAGCTGCGCCAGGAGCTGGAGCGCCGGAACTGCCAGGCCTGGATCGTGGTCAAAATTGAAAAACCGCAGGCCGTGGCCCGCCTGGAAGAAATCATCACCGCCGCGGACGTGGTGATGATTGCCCGGGGAGACCTGGGCGTGGAAATGGAAGTTTATAAAGTTCCGACAATCCAGAAGCGGGCGATTGAAATTGCCAATGCGCTGCACCGCCCGGTGATCACTGCGACACAGATGCTCAACAGCATGGAGCATTCCAACCGGCCGACACGCGCCGAAGCCAGCGATGTGTTCAATGCGGTCCTGGATGGAACCGATGCGGTCATGCTGTCGGGAGAAAGTGCGATCGGAGATTATCCCGTCGAGACGGTCACCACCATGCGCCAGATCTGTGAGGAAGCCGAGAATTATCTCGATCAGTCCGACCATCCCCGCATGAATTCCACGGCGGCGTCGCTGGAAGGGCTGATCCACCCGATCACCAAAGCGATGGTCGATTCTGCCTGTCTGGCGGTCGAAACATTGTCGGCACAGCTGATTGTGGCCATTACGCTGACCGGGCGCACGGCTCTGGCACTCAGCAACCGTCGTCCGAATGCCACGATTCTGGCGCTGACTCCCAGTGAAAGTATCGCCCGCGCCTTGAATCTGTGCTGGGGAGTGACGGCGCTGGTCTCGGTGGAATGCTCGGCCGCCAGCAAGGCGCTGGACAGCGCCATTGACTGGGCGCTGCAGCACGGACTGGTCGCCAAAGGCGATCATGTGGTCCTGACGCGGGGAGAAATTCCCGGCCAGACCACCAGCCGCACCGTGATGATTCGCCGGGTGGATTGAAGCCGACGGTTCTTTCTCGTTGCCGCGTCGGCAGACTTTCCAGGTGCGTGAATTTATTGCTTTTGAGCGGCGGGATTCAGTCCCGCCGGCATTGCTGTTCAATAACATGGTCCACAATTGGCACCTGACGGTCGGGTGCCCCGGCTCTGTGAGCCGGGAACATGGCGTGTGAACGACTGGAATGTGTGAAGAATTCCGGTGAGCGATGGATGGGCGAGCATCGCGGAATTGAATACCTGACCAACGGGAACGCATCATGGTCATTCGGAAGACGGCGGAGCTAAACTCCGCCGCTCGGTGGTCGCCACGCGTGCTGGATTGCAACAGATAAAACGGGCGCGAATCCTCATTCTGATCCGCCTGAATCCCGCTCGGCTTCACCAGCGGTCATCCGGTGCCTTCGGCTGCACAAACCCGGGCATGGTCTCGGCCAGGATCTCCAGAATCGCTTTCCGGTCGGCCGGGCTGAGATGCTGAAACTTCTCCCCGCCCCCGCCGGTCAGCACGTCATGCATCCGGTGAGACACGACTTTCTGCACCGGTTCCGGCAATGCCTGGAATTCCGGAGAATAGATCAGATAGCTGCAGGGATATTTGAACAGCCGGGTCTTGAGATCCAGTTCGCGAAGAGAGCGCCGGTGTGAATCACAGGGGCCGAGCCGCGAGAAATACTCAGCATAGCCGGACGTGCCGACAAACGGCCCCTGCAGGGGGGCCTCTTCCACGCACAACAGGCCTTCGACCAATTTTTCACTGACGTTTTCGATGCGCCGCGTGGTGCTGTCCAGCGGATGGTCCGGGGCCTCATTCAGCACCCGGTTGAACTCCAGTTCATAATGCATGGCATCCCGGGCGGTGAAGCTGGCCTTGGTGAGCAGATTGTGAATGTAGGTCTGGTGCTCGAACACCAGCAGCGAAATGAGATCGCTGTGCGGGGTGAGATAATTGGACGTTTTGAACCGCCCGGTCAGGTCGGTCACGTTCTGGCCGGCCGAATTGTCATAGGGATAAACGGCATTGCGGTCGCGAATGACGAGATTTCCCAGATGGGTCTGCTCTCCATGCGTGCCGGTGACGTACCAGCCTCCCCAGCGGCGCTCAATCGGTGTGGACGGGTCGACCCGGCGCGTGCCATCCCCCAGTCGGGGCAAACCTGCGGCATCAACAAACAGAGACCGGATCGTATGGCCCGGGATATTATCGGTCTGCGAAGTCCCATGGCACTGCAGGCAGCGATCCATCTGCCGGATCATGCGAGGAGATTCATCCGTCGCCTGCTTGAGCGTATAGAAGACGGTTCCCAGTTGAGGATCAGCCGTCGAAATTTCCAGCACTTCACCACTGTGGCAATACCCGACATAGACTTCGTCGTTGAAGTACAGAGCCCGGGGAGTGCGCGGAGAAATGCGAAACCGCTGCATGCTGGTTTTCGAATACACCAGCAACTGCGATTCGACAGGAATGGACAACTGCTTCAGCAGGTCAGGCAGGTAACCGAACTTTTCATCGAACTGCAGCTTCACATCGCCATGTTCCAGGCCGGTCTGCAGTCGCGACACGGGGTTGTCCGGTGTCGAGGCACTGTAATTGATGGGCGGGCGCTCGAACTCATCCTCTGCCAGAGCCAGATGTCCGGTCAGAACCAGGACTCCCGCCAGACAAAGACGGCCAGGGAGAAGACAGAATGAACTCTTCATGGGCTGTTTGCCCCCGCGCATTTTGAGAAAACGAATCTCCGTGGACAGTCCCAGGAAGACGTTCAGCAGGCTCGCCTGCCGGTTCCACATTCATGATCGTTCAACGTCATGATCACTGACAACCATGATTGCCTGCAGTACCACATGCGGGAAGATGACTTCTCCAGCGCGTGAGAAAAACAGGTGAAGCCCGCCCTTTCGGTCAGTAAACGAACGGACTTCACCATGCAGCAGACACATCAGCAGATGCCCGGAATTTTCTCTCCTTCAGGAATCAGCCCGCCGCCCCGACCGGTTCGGCTTCCGCTTCCAGAGTCGTGATGTCCTGACGAGGGCCGAAAAACTCGAAACGAATCCGTTCGTCCGGCACTCCCAGCGTCTTCAGGCCACGATAAACATTCTGCATGAAGATGCGGGGGCCACAGAAAAAGTAGGTCGCTTCCTGATAGGGAGTGACTTCCTCCAGAAAACGAGTCGTCACAATACCAACGGAGTCACAGACTCCATTTTCAATGTCGTCCACCAGGGGCGAATCAAACCGCACATGCACCTGCACATGATCGCCGGCCTTTTCCAGTTCACGCAGTTCCTGCCCGAAAGCCTGAACCAGACTGTTGCGGGCCGCCTGTACAAAGTGAATCGGTGCATTCACATTGCGACGCACCAATGACTTCGCCATCGACAGCAGGGGAGTAATGCCGATTCCCCCGGCCAGAAACACGACCGGCCCTGCGATGGGATGGTCTTCCGGAATCGAGAAATCACCGCAAGGAGGCCCGATCTCGACTTCATGCCCGACATCCACATGGTCATGCAGATGGTTGGAAATTACCCCGCCGGGAGCTTCCGGCACCAGGCTCGGTTCCCGCTTGACGCTGATGCGATAATGCTCCTGCCGAGGCAGATCAGACAGGCTGTAGTTTCGGGGCGATGTCTGGGCACGGGGATGGTCGACCCGCACAGTGAGATACTGCCCCGGCTCATATGGCGGCAATTCTCCACCGTCGGCAGGCTTCAGATAGAATGAGGTGATCAGCTCGTTTTCCGGAACCTTGCGTTCGACCACGAACTTGCGGAACCCGTTCCAGCCGCCCGGGGCCTGACGCTGCTGGGCATAAATTTCCCGCTCGCGCTGAATGCAGACCTCGGCGAGGAATCCATAGGCTTCTCCCACGGCCGCTGCGATTTCAGGCGTCACGGCATCTCCCAGCACATCCTGAATGGCTGCCAGCAGATGTTTGCCGACGATCGGATAGTGCTCCGGCTGAATTCCCAGTGAGCAGTGCTTGTGGGCAATCAGATTGACGGCCGGGCCGAGAATCGCGGGATTGTCAATATTCGCAAAGTAGGCACAGATGGCCCCGGCTAGGGCCTGCTGCTGCCCGCCGGAATGCTGGTGCGCCTGATTGAAAAACACCTTGACCTCAGGGTTCCCGGCGAACATGAGCTCATAAAACCGTCTCGTAATCGCCTCGGCATGCGGGGCGACGGCCGGAGTAATCTGCTTGATAATTTCGATTGTCCGAGGCTGAAGCATGACAGAAATCCTGAGTGAGGAGTTGAGGCAGGCACAGGAATCATCCTGCGTTTCCCAGGCGGGAGACAAATCTGCATATCATTATGCAGATTTAATTGTGCACGTCAAGGTGTAGAATTATCGGCCTGGCAAGATGACGAAAAAAAGTCTTTTCGCGCCCATTTCCCCCGTCTGCCGCCAGACTGGCTAGAATTGCCTGACAAGACTGGGGTCGGCCATTAAACCGCCGTTCCTGTTGACGGAATGGAAAGAACGCATGATTTCAAAGACTGCCGAATATGCCTTGCGACTGGTCGTCTGCCTGACGTCATACCCCTCACAGCCGAAATCAGCGGACTTTCTCTCCAAGAAGACCCAGGTTCCCCGTTCTTATCTGCATCGGGTGCTGCAGGATCTGGCAGCCTCCGGGCTGGTGCAGTCCCGGCCTGGTCCAGGCGGAGGGTATGAGCTGGCCCGCGAGAGCGACCACATCACGATTCTCGATGTCGTCAATGCCGTTTCGCCGATCGAACGGATTCGCAAGTGCCCTCTGGGACTGATGTCACACACCACGCTGTGCCCGCTGCACCAGCGACTGGATGAGGCCTTTGCCGAGACGGAAAAAGCCTTTCAGGGCGTCACCCTGCACGACCTGCTGGAATCCACCAGCCCGGTCACGCCGCTGTGCGATATTATGCTGACTGTGCCGCCTGACAAAGCCGACAAACCGGAATAGAGCACGCCGTCTCACCGCAGCTCTGGGCTCTACGACAATCTACAGCCGCTACTGATTTGATATCACAATCATCCTGCTCCAGGGACCAGGTGCCATGTTTGCATCGCGCAGTAGGGCGAACATGCTTTCTATTGATCACTCATGCCTGGCATGCTCATGTCGCGCCAGCAGCATGAGCATGGCCCCCAGTTTCAATCTCCCTGGACCATGCCACTCAACCGGTCGATTCGGCTTCGCCTCATCATGCTTCCAGGCTATTCCGGCCTGGCCCAGACCCAGCGCAGCGTTTCCGGCAGAATTGATCGCCCATGCGCCCCGGAGTGCATCCCTTCTCCAATCGCGAATTGGTAAGGGTACCCGGAATAAGACAGGGCGGCGGCCATTCGCTCGTTGTTCAGGAACCAGTTCCCCAGCACGTTGTCCAGGTCGTTTCTGCCGTCCTGCAGGAATACCCGGATTTCACGACGAGGGTTTGTCTTGCGGATCAGGCCGGGATAATCGTGAGCCGTTTTCCACTGGCCAAACTGATTGCTGTGCAGCTGAAATCCCTGTTCCGCATAGACAGGATAGTTCTCCACCGACCGGAAATCACAATAACTCCCGACAAAGCTGATCACTCGCCGAAACAGATCGTTGCGATGCCAGGCGGCCGTGAAGGCGCAACTGGCTCCCGAAGAGGAACCGCAGATGGCATGCTCCCAGGGATCGGCCGAAATTTTGTATTTCTCCCGAACAGTGTTCAGGATCTCTTCATCCAGAAATGTTGCGAAGCGTGGCGTGCAGGTATCGTATTCATCGCTGCGATTGGAACGAGCCCGGGTTCCCGGCTTCACAGCGGGGAATGAGCCCGGGTTCACAAACACAGCAATGGTCGTGGGAAGCTGCTGCTTGTGAATCAGGTTGTCCAGAACGATGCAGGCGTTTCCCTCTCCTTTGCAGAATCCGCCACCGTCGTTGAAGACAATCAGGCTGGCTGCAGCTTCCGGATTCCGCTTGTACTGGTCGGGAACATAAATCCACCAGTGCCGCTCGGTGCCGGGATAATGAATTTTCGAGACATGAATTCCCATGTCGATCAGTTCTCCCCGGGGGACTCCCTCCTGTGGATGGCTGTCCGGGTCGGAAAGCGGAAATGTTTCAAATCCGAAGCGGCCGCTCTTCGTCAGTCGCTGACCGTCTACCTGAAAGCGGTAATGACATGAGCTGAACTCGGGAAAACGTTCGGCAGCAACCCACCAGTCGCTGCCTGCCAGGCGGGTCATTGGCCACGACCGGCCCCGTTCGGCCACGACATTGATTTCGTGTGCCGTCCTGGACTGAATGGCCCAGACCGCATCGCCTCCGCCCCCGTCGCGGCGGACCATAAGATGTCCTCCCGCCTCTGGAGACAGTTTTTGTTTCTTGAACTGCTCTTTCAGGTAAGTCTGCAGATTTTGAGACGTGTCGGCATCCAGCGTTTTGAAGGTCCTGGGGTTTTCCGTATAAAGCGCTTCATAGGCGCGATGAGGATTGGTGATCGGTTCTGCATGAACGTAGTGAAGGCACACCAGTACCAGCGTGCCTGCCGTCATTCCTCTCAGGATGTTCGACATCAATGCTGCCCTTTTGGGATCATGGAACCATTCACCCATCGGGTGATCAGATGCAACCGAAGAGGCACCTGGGCGGACGAGATGCGTCATCGTACAATATTTTGAGCGATGAGTGCGATCATGTCGTCAAGATGCCCGGCCAGGTGACGGGGACAAAGAGAAACTGCGTGCCACCACTCCTGTGAGCGGTGCCGATCCCCGAACGGGGGGACTGCCAGGCGCGAATAACTCAAAACCGGTGCTTCACCCTGGCGCTATTTCACGGTCTCAATCAGCTTCAGAAGTTGCTCAACAATCTTCTCCGACGCATCCAGCTGCACGTTGTTCGTGCCCAGCCATGTTTCATAGCCTCCGACGGCATGCTGGGCCGGCGTCGGCAGGTAGCCGTAGCCTCCGTTGGCCAGAGAGATGGTGAAGGTAGCAGGGAACGGACTCTTCTCCTTGATCTCCAGTCCGATTTCCGTAAAGACCTCGAAGGGAATGGTCGCGATCACCTGATCTCCAATGCGCACAACCTGCAATCTGGCAGAAATCTCTTTCTGACCCTCCATCAGGCTTTGAATGCGTCGGGCATAGGCCCCTTCATAGCGATGACGCCCAGTTTCTCCTTCAGACCGCGCAAGCACGGTGGCCACATGCCTGGCGAGTGCTTCATCCGGCTGGCGAACCTGCAGAACAAGTTCTGTTTCAGCGAGTTTCAGGGGAACCCAGTCGTGCCACTTCAGCGTCTTCTCTTCTGCCACCGTGCGTTCGGCAAGCTGGCTCGCCACTTCGGCCATCTTTTCAAACGGGGCATATTTTTTCCTGCTTTTTGCTGCGAAGTTGATGTTGTTCACATCGCCGCTGGTGCCATTGGAATACAGCCCGACAAATTCGGGAACCGCTTCTCCGCCGTTCAGTAAGACGCCAATCAGATCATTGTAAGCGCCGAAGTAATCTGCCGAGATGACCCCGCTGGGAACTCCGCCGACATAATGCAACGAATAGTTGGCGAGCAGAGACAAGGGTTTGCCCTCCAGCGTCCGGACGCTGATGAACGAAAATTGTGGATCCGTGGGGCCGGCCGGCCGCACCAGTGCCGCGGATCCGGCAGGCGGATTCATCCGAACCTGATCGGTTCCGCCGAGGGGATTGACCAGCAGGGCCGGGTCGGTCACGTACCAGCGGCGGTTATTCAGGTGCGAAGGTTCCTGAAAACTTCCCCAGGCAATGCGGACCGGCTGAAGATGACTGCCGGCCTGTTTTACCGCCTGATAAATTCCGTCGACCGCCCGTTGCTGATAGACGTTGAATTTCGCATCGCTTTTGAGTGACCAGTGGCCTGTGGATGTCGCGGAGTGCGTGTGCGTTGAAGACATGACGACTTCGACCGGCGCAATGTCGGTGTCCTTCGCGATCAACGCCCGGGCGGCATCAAAGATGCCTCGTGGAACATGCACACTGTCGACCACGACAAATGCAATTCGCTTCTCTCCGTTGTCCAGCAGCAGGCAGCGTGCGGTAATGTCATCGTGAATCTGCGTGGCCGGCGGCGTTGTGAAATTGCCGACAATGAGTTCTCCCAGGTCCGGGTTGATGGCGACCCGGGCGGCTCCGGCCTTGAGTTCCTTTTTGTCAGCGGCAGCGGCTGAAAACAACGCACTGAAAGAGAGTTGTGCGACCAGCAGACAGGACAGCAAACGGGCGTGTCTCATTGTGGTACTTTCCTGTGCAGGCAGACGACATCGAAAGAACTCTTGTCTCTTCGCGACTTGAAGTATCCAAAGCGAGATCCAGCGTAACCGCTGGTGGGGCGTTTTTGAAATCGATGTTATCAGAATTGGCGGAATTACCGATGCCATGCCGTTTGGCGTGCCTGGGCCGGAGCGAAGCACCTGTGCTTTCGGATTTCGGAGTACGACGCGGTAGAGTGCCGGGTGCCATGTTCGCATCGTGCAGCAGGGCGAACATGCTTTCGCGTTCCGCTTGAGACTGAACATGCTCATGCTGCTGAAGCGACATGAGCATGGCCCCCAGCAACCGAATGTCATTCCGATTCCCATGTCCAATTGAAGACGCCGGTGAGAGTCGACCCCACGGGATGCGGCTTTGCAGGACATCGCCACGCAGTGCGACTTCAGCGTCATCAAATCAGTGCCTCCTCCTCGACACAGGGCCCACGACAAACCGAAACATCCCCAGCAGGAACGGAACCACCCAGATCGCCGACAGAAAGACCAGACACATCCACACAAGATCGAGCCGGTCCATCCGGGGTATGAATAATCGCCCCACCCCCAGAAACAAAACCGAGGTCAGCCACAGCAGTAACACAATGCCCCGCATGCTGGCCCGCAGAATTCCCCAGCGATCGAAAAAATCCGTGCTCCACAGATGGTACAGCCCTTCCGACAGCAGCCAGCCTGACAGAGATGCGGTCAGAAGCCCCAGCAGCACACTCTTCAATCGGAACATTCTGCGATCCTGCCTGCTTCCCTGAGAATACAACCCGGCCTGCAAGATCCCTTCCGTCAACTGGGTCGAAAAATCACCGTTCTCCTGAACATTTCCTCCCAAAACCGGTTTTTCCAAAAACCATTCTTCCAATCATTCCGCCTGCCGGCTTACTCCACCCAGCCGCGGGCACGCTCGATCGCGCGAGACCAGTCCCGGGTCATCCGTCGGCGAACGGCCTCGTCCATTTCCGGCACAAACTCCCGGTCCAGAGTCCACAACGAAGCAATCTCCTGGCAATCTGCCCAGACACCCGTGGCCAGCCCGGCCAGACAGGCCGCTCCCAGCGCGGTCGTCTCCTGCACCTGCGGACGCAGCACCGGCACATCGAGCAGATCAGCCTGAAACTGCAGCAGCGAATTGTTCACCGAGGCCCCGCCATCGACCTTGAGCTGTTTCAGCTTCACCCCGGAGTCTTCCTGCATGGCCTGCAGCACATCGGCCGTCTGATAGGCCATCGATTCCACCGTGGCGCGAATCAGATGCGCGGCGGTCGTGCCCCGGGTGATGCCCACAATCGTGCCCCGGGCCGAAGAATCCCAGTAAGGCGTTCCCAGTCCGACAAATGCCGGCACAAAATAGACTCCATGCGTATCGTTCACGGAAACCTGCAGGGATTCGACCTCACTGGAACTGCCGATGATGCCCAGTCCGTCGCGCAGCCACTGCACGGCTGCCCCGGCAACAAACACCGATCCTTCCAGGCAATAAGTCACCTCGTTGCCGATCTTCCAGCCCACGGTCGTCAGCAGCCCCTGATCGCTCAGACGAGGACGCGCGCCGATGTTCATCAGCATGAAGCAACCGGTTCCATAGGTGTTCTTGGCCGCGCCCGGCTCGAAACAGGCCTGCCCAAAAGTGGCCGCCTGCTGATCTCCCACGGCACTGGCAATGGGAATGGAACGCCCGAATAACGAACGGTCTGTCTCTCCATACACTTCACTCGACGAACGGATCTCCGGCAGCATCGCCCGGGGAATGCGAAACAGGGCCAGCAGTTCGTCATCCCAGTCGAGCGTGTGGAGATTGAACAGCTGGGTCCGGCTGGCATTGGTGACATCGGTGACATGCACCCGCCCGCCGGTGAGGCGCCAGATCAGAAATGTGTCGATGGTTCCAGCAAGCACTTCCCCGCGCTCTGCCCGTTCCCGCAGTCCAGGGAACTGGTCGAGCAGATACTCGAACTTGGAGGCCGAAAAATAAGCATCGATCACCAGTCCGGTCTTTTCCCGAATGAGCGGCGCATAGCCTTCGGTTTTCAGGCGTTCACATCGTTCAGCGGTAACGCGACTCTGCCAGACAATGGCATTGGCCACCGGCCGGCCGGACGACTTTTCCCAGATCACCACGGTTTCGCGCTGATTGGTGATGCCGATCGAGGCAACCGACGACGCCTGATCACCGGCTTCCGCCAGCACCTGCCGCGCGGATTCGAGCACTGACGTCCAGATGGCTTCCGGGTCATGTTCGACATTGCCTGGCTGGGGATAGATCTGTGGAAATTCCCGCTGGGACGTGCATCCAGGCCGCCCCTGATGGTTGAACAGAATGGCCCGGCTGGACGTGGTGCCCTGATCGAGCGCGAGTACGGTTTGCATCGAGCGAGTCCTTTTCTGATCAACGGGGACTGATGCCGACCGGAGTTTAGACCATTTTCATGGTTCTGGTGCAGGCGAATGAGCGCGATTCCCCGCCTGACTGCCCATTTGATCGCCTGCGGAACACGGCAGGCCCCTTCCGAAATGGCTCCAGTGCCGCAGTCAGAACGGCTCAATGGATCTCATTTGCCCGACAGGCTTCACATAGAGCAAATTGCTCTGGCCTGGGCCCGCGCAGCGCGCGTTTCACTTGATGAAACGCAACTCGCCGCGTGGCGGAACGCGGCCCATGCAGGAGTGAAGCGATCTAAACCAGATCACCGGCCGAAAAGCGAGTCGCCTGCCGGGGCGGTCTTTCCCATTTTCCCGGGCCTGTTCTCGCCTCACAGAATTCTGGCTATCATCTGCCGGACACCCAGCCGAGGCGCTGCAGCCATTCAATTGCCTGCCCGGCGCCCGCCAGGTGTCCCGGGTGATGGCTGTTTGAGCAGTCAGGCCACTCAGAAAATTGTCAGTGCAGGAAACAGCGAGTGCAGGAGTGATGATGTCGAGCGAAAAGTTGCATGCAGACGTGGTGGTGCTGGGGGCCGGACCAGGGGGATATCCCGCGGCATTCGAAGCCGCCGATCACGGCAAGACGGTGATTCTGGTCGATCAGGATGCGCAGCCGGGCGGCGTCTGTCTGAATCGAGGCTGCATTCCGTCCAAGGCTCTGCTGCACATTTCCAGCCTGATTCACGAAGCCAAAGAATCCAAAGCCTGGGGAGTCACGTTCTCGAAGCCTGAGATCGACCTCGACAAAATCCGCGACTTCAAGAACTCGGTCATCGGCAAAATGACCGGCGGCATCCGCCAGCTGAGTGATGCGCGGAAGGTGAAGCTGGTGCAGGCCCGCGGCACCTTCGAAAACTCCAGCACGCTGAAACTGGCCTATCCCGACGGCACCACCGGGCAGGTGACGTTTGAGCATTGCATTGTTGCCGTCGGCTCGCGCCCGGCCCTGCCAAAAATGTTCGATATCGGTGACGAACGGGTCATGGACTCCACCGGCGCACTCGAACTCAAGGATCTTCCGGAATCGATGCTGATCATCGGCGGCGGAATCATCGGGCTGGAACTCGGCTCGGTCTATGCGGCCCTGGGCTCCAAAATCACGGTCGTGGAAATGCTCCCCGACATTCTGCCCGGCACGGACCGCGACCTGGTGACTCCGCTCAAGAAGCGTCTGCAGGCAGAATTCGCGGCCATTCACACCAATACAAAAGTCCTGTCCCTGAAGGCCACCAGCAAAGGCATCGTCGCCGAACTGGAAGGGGAAGGGGTCACATCGCCGCAAACATTCAGCCGCGTGCTGGTCTCCATTGGTCGGGTGCCCAACGGCCTGGGACTCGGACTGGAAAAGACCAAGGCCAAAGTCAGTGACCGGGGATTCATCGAAGTCGATCGCAACATGCGGACGGGCGATCCTAAAATTCTGGCCATTGGAGACGTGGCCGGAAATCCGATGCTGGCCCACAAAGCCACCCGGGAAGCCAAAGTGGCCGTGGGAACCATTCTGGGGGAACCGGTCGCTTTCGACAGCCAGGCCATTCCGAGCGTGGTGTATACCGATCCGGAAATCGCCTGGTGCGGGCTGACGGAAACGCAGGCCAAAGAGCGCGGGCAGAAAGTCGTGGTCACCAAATTCCCCTGGGCCGCCTCAGGGCGGGCACAGGCCATTTCCCGCCCGGAAGGGCTGACAAAGATGCTCACCGACCCGGACACCCAGCGCATTCTCGGGGTCGGCATCGTCGGCGTCGGCGCCGGAGAAATGATTGCCGAAGGGGTGCTGGCGGTGGAAACAGCCGCACTGGCGCGGGATCTGGCGGAGAGCATTCATGCTCACCCCACCCTGTCTGAAACGCTGATGGAATCGGCAGAAGCGGTCTTCGCCCAGGCCACGCACCGTTATCTTCCGAAACGGAAATAACCAGCCGGAAATCCGCAGCAGACAGAGGCAGACAGGCGACACCGGCAGGCAGTCACGGGACTGCCTGCCGTCCTGGAAGCAGGTGGCCTCTCTGGGCTCTGCCGGCTGCCTGTTTTTGCGCGCGCTTCACGGGGTGAAACGCAGTTTCCCGCGCGACGGAATGCGCCCCATGCGAGAATGAAGCGTTCTGGGAAGAACCTGCGCGGTTAACGCTGTCCGCTCACAGGGAACAGTCAGCAGCCACGCCGCTTGCTGAGCAGGCAGCGGAGCTCACGCAGCCCCCCCCCCCTCTCCAAGCGCGCACCTGACAGGCGGCACATTCGCAAGCCCCCTTCAGGCAGTTGCACAGAAAAACGGAAGAGATCAGCAGCACTCAGCGGGCGACGGCCCCTTTCGGAATCAGGGCCGCACTGTTCTCCAGGCCTTTTTCGGGAACAGAAGCCGCAGCAATTTCAGAGCGGCGCACCGGACATTCGCGGGGAGCGGCAATGCAGATCTTCACCCGTTGCCCGGTCAGGGCGGAAACCGTCACCTTGATATTGGGGCCGATCAGAATGGATTCGCCGGCTTTTCGAGTCAGTACCAGCATCGTCTTCCTCCGATTTGGACTGTCGTGATTGCAGCAGACCGGTCTGTGTCAAAAGTCTATGACCTTGGCTGACTGGAGAAACGTCCTTTTTTGAGGAACGATTCAAAAAAAATGACATCTTTTTCGTGAATTCCCTGCTGTTTGCAAACCTGGGGCCAAGTGCCGCCATTTCGGTGATTTCCTGACAAACAGTCCCCCCAACCACGCCAGGCCACCCAAACACTCAGTTTCCAGGCAATACGGACGCAGGAGCACCGGGACTCCGCAGTTTTTCCCCACATCTTTCTGCTGCGGGATGCCGCGCCGCTCATTGGCCTGATGCGGCATAATGCACCCTGTCACCTTACCGGGTGGAAAGAATCTCTGGAGAGCCCCGGGGAAAACAACTGCACTTTCGGCAGACACACAGGACTAAAAAACGGGGCCCTGCCATGCCAACTTGGCAGGACCCCAAAATGAACGGCTGCTGCAACTCACTCGCTTGGCGTGTCTTACAAAGAATGTAATGACCGGCATTCTTTGGCGCGCGGTTTGCCTTCCTTTATGCTCCAAACGAGAAGGGGACACATACCTGCCCGTTGAATTCGCAGAAAGAATCGGGAGCACACCATGGCAGTATCTGAAAAAATCATTGGCATCGATCTGGGAACGACGAATTCTGTCGTCTCGGTCATGGAAGGTGGAGAGGTCAAAGTGATTGCGAATCAGGAAGGTTCGCGCACCACCCCCAGCGTCGTCGCCTTTACTGATAAAGGAGATGTTCTTGTCGGCGAACCGGCCAAACGTCAGGCCGTCACGAATCCCGAGAACACCATCTATTCCGCCAAACGCTTCATGGGCCGGCGGCACAATGAAGTCGAGTCCGAAGAGAAAATCGTTCCCTACAAAGTCGTCGGCGGAAAGAACGATTACGTCAAAATCGACGTCAAAGGCAAGCAGTACACCCCACCGGAAATTTCCGCACATGTGCTGATGAAGCTCAAGGATGCCGCGGAAAGTTATCTGGGCCACCGTATCAACAAGGCGGTCATCACGGTTCCGGCCTATTTCAATGATGCCCAGCGGCAGGCCACCAAAGACGCCGGGCAGATTGCCGGGCTCGAAGTCTCACGCATCATCAATGAGCCGACCGCCGCAGCGCTGGCTTATGGCCTGGAAAAGAAGAAGGACGAAAAGATCGTCGTGTTCGACCTGGGGGGCGGAACTTTCGACGTTTCCGTGCTCGAAGTCGAAGAAGGCTCGGTCGAAGTGCTCTCCACCAATGGCGACACCCACCTGGGGGGAGACGACTTTGACGAAGTGCTGATCAAATATGTCGCCGACGAATTTGAAAAAGAACAGAAGATCGACCTGCGCAAGCAGCCGATGGCTCTGCAGCGTCTGCGCGAAGCTTGTGAAAAGGCCAAAAAAGAACTCTCGTCGCTGCAAAGCACCGAGATCAACCTGCCGTTCATTCACGAAGCCCGACACCTGCAGCTGACCATTTCCCGTTCGCAGTTTGAACGGCTGATCGACCCGCTGGTCGAACGCTGCCGCAAACCGGTCGAGCAGGCTCTCAAAGATGCCAAGCTGTCGGCCAAGGATGTGGATGAAGTGGTGCTGGTCGGCGGTTCCACCCGGGTGCCGCTGGTGGTCGAGCTCGTCAAAAAGCTGTTCAACGGCAAAGATCCCCACAAGGGAGTCAATCCGGACGAAGTGGTCTCGGTCGGGGCCGCCATTCAGGGAGCCATTATTGCCGGAGACGTGAAAGACGTCGTCCTGCTGGATGTCACTCCGCTGTCGCTGGGGATTGAAACCGAGGGGGGGGTGATGACCACCCTGATTGAACGCAATACCACGATCCCTGTGACCAAGGCAGAAACATTCTCGACCGCCGCCGATGGTCAGACGGCCGTCACCGTGCGGGTCTTCCAGGGCGAACGCCCCATGGCTGGCGACAACCGCCTGCTGGACCAGTTCAACCTGGAAGGCATCGCCTCCGCCCCCCGCGGAGTTCCGCAGATCGAAGTGAAGTTCGATATCGACGTGAACGGCATCCTCAGTGTTTCGGCGAAAGACAAAGCCAACAACAAGGAACACAAGGTGACCATTCAGCAGTCCAGCGGGCTGTCGGACGCTGAAATCGAAACGATGCGAAAAGATGCCGAATCCCATGCGGAAGAGGACAAGAAACGCAAGGAGCTGGCACAGGTTCGCAATCAGGCTTCCAATACCGTTTACCAGACGGAAAAGCTGCTGAAAGAGCATGCCGACAAGCTCGACAGCAGCGCCAAGGCCGCCGTGGAAGGGGCCATGCAGCAGGTGCGCGATGCCGAGAACGGGGACGACCCGGCCGCCATCAAATCGGCGCTGAACAACCTCGAGCAGGCCACGCATGCTCTCAGCAAGCACATTTACGAGTCTTCCAGCCAGGCCAGTGCCGAAGGGGATGCCGGTACCGAATCCTCGGGCGGAGGAGACGACGTCATCGATGCGGAATTCGAAAAGAAGTCCTGATCGTTCCCGTCGTTGGCTCGCTCCGATTGATCGGCCGATTGTTTGACAGGCCTTGAAATACGGTTTGCTGTGTTTCAAGGCCTGCTTCATTTTCAGCCTCGGCCAAATAACAGACGAGGCTGCAGACTGGTTCTGCCTGAGTTTTTTCCAGATGAGTCTCTCCGGCGCGGGGAAACACATCGATTGTAATGCCAGAATACCCGCAGCCCCTCACGGTAGGCCGCGGGTCATTCCCAGCCCAGTTCCTGCTGCCGCGACTCGGAATATCGCTTCAGATAATTTTTGAGATTCAGCTTGCGACGTGTACTGTCGCTGCTCATGTATCGAATCGTGCCGAACACCGGCCGTTCCGGCCCCCAGGCACGGTCGTAACGTCCGAGCACCCAGAAAATGCCGGAATAAGAATTGGGGTCTTGTCCATCCGCGGCATAGCGATTGTTCAGTTCGATCATGAACCGCAGTGCCTGCTGCGGACTTTCCGTCCATTCCAGAATTTTCTTGCCCCAGAGCATCCTCAGATAATTATTCATGAGGCCTTCCTGAACCAACTGCCGCTGCGCCGCATTCCAGATGTCGTCATGTGTCTTCGCGGCGGATAATTCTTCCAGCGAATAGATGAATTCGCGCGCATCGCAAGCATGCTTGGCCAACGTCTTTTTCGACCAGTCTGGAAGCGAGTCATAGCGAGCATAATCGCTGCGGTGTACGCACATGTTGTAGCCCAGTTCTCGCCAGGTAATCAGTTCGTCCAGAAACCGCTCAGCCTGGGGGGACAGGCCCCACCAACCTTCTCGCTGGCCGGAAGGGGAGTCGCTCAGCTGTTCCGGGCTCCATTTCTCCTGCTTGAAAAGACGGGCCACAACGTCGTGGACGGAAATGTGCCCGAAATGAAGATAAGACGACAAGCCACTGGCCGCTTCATGTTCCGGTTGATTGCGATCCAGGTGATAACGAGGCAGACGATGCTGCAGAAACCGCTTCAGCACCTGTTGCGCTGCGCAAGGGCCACCATCGCATGCAGCTGGTCCCACCTGATGATTGATCGGCAATGCCTGCAGGCTCTCCACGTCCCCTGCCAGCAGCTCCTTCGGGGGCATCGGCCAACTTTGCTGAATGTCCCTGGGCAGGGATTTCAATTCCGGCAGATCAGTCTTGTGCAGCGGTTGCGCGCGAGGAAAGTGCGTGAGATGATCAGGCAACGTTTTCTGCAAAAAACGGCGAAACGAATAGGCCGTTGAAAAATCACGGTCGGTCGCACGTAGCGGCAACAGTCCATTCGAGTCAACGGCTTCAAGTCGCACCGGGCACCGACGGCTGGCAATACGGAAAAGAGCCGGAAAACAACCGCCCGGAAAGTCATCGGTCACGACGACTGTCGCCCGCCGGGCAAGGGCGACAAACAATCCTTGTCCTTGGCCGTGTTTCTGCTCCACAAACGGGAAATACAGCGCCGGAGCCGATTTCAGCGCGGCCTGATTATCAGCCATCCCTTGCAGGATAAAACGATGAAAGCGGTCGCTGACCCAGCGGCCATGCAGGCGCAGTGGCTCGAAAATCAGCAGCGGACTGTTCAGATGGCGAGCCCAGTCCACGGCGCGCTGCAATGCAAAGTTCCAGGTCGTCCGACGCTGAGCCGTCATCCAGTATAGGACGAACCGGCCTCGCGATTGCACCGGTGCATCTCGCAGAGTCCGAATCCGGATCAGCGGAACCGAACTGTCAATGGAAAGATGAATTTCAGGGGACAGCGTCACTCTCGGCCAGTCTTTCAAACGGACGATGGGGAAATCGGATGCGAATTGCAGCAAAAAGCGACTTCCAGATTCCGTTCAGGATTATGGGCGATTTTTTTGGCCTCGGGGAGCGATTGCCGCCGGAATCGCGCGGCATCCCCCATGCGAATGCGGAACCACAGGCAGAAAAACGCCATAACCACTGAACCAGAAATACCTAATGAAAATCAAAGCCTCGCCGGAACACGCGGCAAGATGGGATTGAGACCACCCTGTCCCATCAGTATGATTCTTCGTTTCCCTTTTTGCTTCCCCTTCGAATCCCTTAGAGGCATGTGACCATGAGCCGGCGGTTTGTCAATCTGTTGCAGGACGGCGAGACCCTGGAAGAGGTCTACCTGCTGGCAGACCGTCAATTGCGGGCGAACCGGAATGGCGACACCTACCTGCTGTCGCAGCTGCGCGATCGCACCGGACAGGTCTCCGGGCTGCTCTGGAATGTCGGGGAACAGAACCTGAACCACCTGCGGCCCGGGGACTATGTCAAAGTCCGCGGGAAAGTGCAGCTGTTTCAGGGAAACCTGCAGATCATCCTGACTCGCATCGATGTCGTCACTCTCGACAAGGTGTCGCAGGACGACTTCATTCCCCAGACGGCCGCCAATACGGAACAGCAGCTCACCCGGCTGCGCGAAATTCTGCTGTCCCTGAAGAATCCGGACCTGCAGGCCCTGATGGGCGTGTATTTTGACGATCCGGAAATCCTCGAAGGCCTGCGGCAGGCCCCGGCCGGAATCCGCCTGCATCATGCCTTTCACGGAGGGCTGCTGGAACATGTGCTGACCCTGGCCGAAGCCGCCGTGCGACTGGCCGATCTGTATCCCAAAGTCGACTACGATCTGGTGCTGGCCGGCGTCTTTCTGCACGATCTGGGAAAGATCCGCGAACTGACCTACGACACCACCTTCGCCTATACCGATGAAGGTCAGCTGATCGGGCATCTGGTCATCGGCGTCGAAATGCTGAACGAAAAGATCCGCCTGACGGAACAGGTGACCGGCCGGCCGTTTCCCCCGGAAACCATCATGCGGCTGAAGCATCTGATTCTCAGCCATCATGGAAGCTATGAATTCGGCAGCCCGAAACTGCCGATGACACCCGAGTCGATTGCCCTGCATCATCTGGACAATCTGGACGCCAAAACAAACGAATTTCTTTCGCTGATCGAATCCGACCCGAATGCCGGGTCCAACTGGACGCCATACTATTCGAACATGCAGCGAAAACTCTTTAAGGGCAGCGGAAGCGACTGGTCGGCATAATGGCCCCGGGCCATCGGCATTTGCCGGGCATCTGCCATGCTTCGCGTCGTTTCCGAAAACGTGAGTGGACTGTATCGATGCGTCATTTAGCAACACTGCTGGATCTCTCAACGGACGAGGTCCGGGACATTCTGAAACTGGCCGCCGGCCTGAAAAAGCAATGGCAGACCGGCCATCGCCCTGATCTGTGTGCCAACATGGTGCTCACGCAGATCTTCGAAAAGCCCTCCCTGCGCACCCGGGTGAGCTTCGAAGCGGCCATGTCGCAACTGGGCGGCCGGGGAATCTTCCTGACCAGCAAAGAAGCCGGCTTCGAAGGCCGGGAAAGCAAGGAAGATATCGCCCGGGTGGTCGGCGGCTATTCCGACGTCATCACCCTGCGGACTTTCTCGCAGGAGCTGATTGAAACCTTTCAGAACCACGCCGGCTGCCCCATCATCAATGCCCTGTCCGATGATTACCATCCCTGCCAGGCGCTGGCCGACATTCTGACGCTGGAAGAAGTCGCCGGAGATGCGGCCGGCAAAAAGATTGTCTATGTCGGAGACGGCAACAATGTCGCCCGGTCTCTGGCGATCATCTGCGGCCATATCGGAGCCCGGTTTGCAATCGCCGCTCCCCGCGGATACGAGCTTTCCGCCGGGTTTGTCAGCGACATGCAGGCCCGATTTCCCCAGCTGGAACTGCAGCAGTATCATGACGTGCAGGCGGCCTGTGAGCAGGCCGATGTGATCTACACCGATGTCTGGGCCAGCATGGGTCAGGAAAACGAAAAAGATCGTCGCGCGCAGGATTTCTCAGGCTTTCAGATCACCTCCGCACTGCTCGATGTCGCCGGTCCGGACGTGAAATTCATGCACTGCCTGCCGGCCCGGCGCGGGCTGGAAGTCGACAACACCGTGATGGACGACCCGCGCAGCATCGTCTTTCTGCAGGCCGAAAACCGCATGCACCTCGCCAAAGGGCTGATCGTCTGGCTGCTGGACCACGCCTGAGCACGGCAAAGCAGAACAGGGCAGGGGGCCGCGTTTCGCCGCGCGGCGAGGGGGGGGGCAGGATTTCAGAACACGAAACGTCAGTGAGTGCACCCCACGGACATCAGGACACCTTGCCCACCCGGCCCCGCTGCCGCGGAATCAGTGCAGCAGCAGTTCAGGCGAGCGTGATGACCGTGAATCGGACAATGGCGGGTTGTCGCTCGAACGGAACGTAAAGACTGCCGAATACTTCGTCGCCGGAGAATAGTTGCGCGTCGCCGCATGCAGTGTTCGGGCATGGAAAAACAGCACGTCGCCCGGATTGAGTTCCACCAGTTGGCGCTGCTGCAGATAGGGTTCATTCTCCGGCCAGTCCACGCGGAAAAACAGATCCTGATCGAAGCTCGACGGGGGAAATGACACCCGATGCGAGCCGGGAATCACCTGCAGGCAGCCGTTTTCCTGGCGTTCCATTCCCAGTGCCAGCCAGACGCTGATCAGCTCCGGTTTCTGAAAAGACCAGTACCGAATGTCCTGATGCCAGCCGGTATCACTGCTGAAGCGCGGTTCTTTGGTCATGATGCAGTTGTGGTGAGCCAGCGGGCAGACCACCTGCTCCCCGAGCAGCTGCTTCAGACGGGTGCGCAGCGGCGGATACTGCATCCATTCCAGAAAGCTGGCATCGCGACTGAAGGCCTGTTTCAGCCGGCGAATGGTCTGGGCACCTTCGTGGGTCACCTGTGGCGCCCCGGGATATTGCAGTTCGGCTTCGAGTTCAAGCGGCTCAATGCGCCGGGCGATTCCGTCCAGCGTCACATGCAGCATGCGTTCACGCAGAAACTCCGGCGCCAGTCCGGGCACCACAAGAAATCCCTGCTCTTGAAAGGAGCTGACTTCGGCCGCTGTAAACTCATTGGCCAGGCCGGGCCCGGCAGCCTCCGTGTGCGGGTGCGATCCACTCGTCATGTCTGCAGTTCTTCTCTGATTCCAGAAGCGAAACAGCTTGCCAGGAAAACGACCTGGTCAGGAGTCTCCTGAGACCAGCGGAATGGCCTGTCTGAATTCGCCTGTCATGTCATACCGCGCATGAACATGTCAGAGCAAATCTGCCGCAGGGAATGCCGGACACATTTCTCCGCTCCCGAACCCATCAGACCGGCAGCCTGATCAACAGTCGGATCATCCCGGGCCATTTTCTCCGCTGGACCTGCCCCACTGGACGCCGCTTCCGACCTTTCGGTTCGCATACCGCTCTCTATTTCGAAACGTCTTGCGCTGCTTTCGCGCAGGCGAACTTCCGGCTCCGCGACAACGGAGAAAGCATCGGCAGAAAGTAATGGGTGCCGGGGAGAGGACACCCAGGAGCCCAGACAACAGGAAGCCAGCACAACAATTCGAAGAGGACTGCTTGAGAATCCTGCGCAGAGAACGTCACACTGTGTGCTGCATGTGAACGGCGGAAGTGCCGCGTATCACACTTCACTCCTGCATGGGCCGCGTTCCGGCACGTGGCGCGTTGTGTTTCAGCCAGTGAAACGCACACAAAAAACAGACCGCCGGCAGGCCCAGGCGAGAGCCACCGGCTCTCGCCGACAGAAAAGACAGCAGAAATGAATCCTCATGCCTGACCGATTTTATTGTCCTCCTCCCTGGTCGACGGAAGTGGAGCTTGATGACACCGAAGCCCATCACCTGCTGCATGTGCTGCGTGCCCGGGCCGGAACCGCCGTGGAGATCTTCGACGGGGAAGGACGAGCGGCGGATGGGGAGTTGATGCCGGCCGGCAAACGGAAGGCTATCATCAAGGTGACGTCACCTGTGCGGGAAACCCCGACCACGACGCCGGAACGGGTGCTGGCTGTCGCCTTCCCGAAAGGAGATCGCCTGAAGTGGATGATTGAAAAGGTGACGGAACTCGGAATCGACCGGATCATTCCCCTCAAAACGCGCCGGAGTGTCGTCGAGCCGCAAGAACTGAAGCGGGCCCGGCTGACACAAACCTCGCTGGCCGCCTGCAAACAATGCGGCCGCAATCGCGTGCTCCAGATCGATGCCCCCTGCCTGCTCGCCGACCTGCCGGCACGCTTCCAGGATCGTTCCACTGAGCTGCTGCTGGGGTCCACAGCAGGAAATATTACCACAACCAATGACTCTGTCAGCAATTGCAACCTGGAGGCCATCGTGGCCCTGATCGGCCCGGAAGGAGGATTTGCCCCGGAAGAAGAAGAACAGATACTGAGCTGGGGAGCCCGCCCGGTGTCACTTTCTCCCTGGATTTTGCGGATCGAAACGGCGGCTATTGCCTTTGCGGCTTCCCTGTGTTCCCGAAACCCTCACCGGAAATCCTGAATTTCCGGAAATGGGCCTGTCATCCGCTTGACGTCACCGATGGTATCCTGACAATGCATTCGCGTTCGACACGCGCCATCAATCGGGAGCGTTCACCACGCCTTTGGCCTCAGGAACAGATACAATGGACGACAGTCGGTGGATGGCCTGGAGCGAAATCCCCTGGCTCCAGCGCACATCCTCGTCCTCATCACTCTTCCGGCTCTGCCAGCGCATTCTGCTCAGTGAGGATCTGCCGACCGCCATCATTGATGTCGCAGCCGAATGCGGAGTTCCCAACTGCCTGCTGCTGAAGCGCCAGGACGAATGGCAGGTCATCATCTCCCGGGGAGCCTGGGAGAACCCGTTGCCGCAGTCCCTGCTGGCAAGTGTGATCGACCGCGATGCGGCCATTTGGACGAAAGACCCCACAGAAGGGCCCACCGTGCTGGCCCCGACCGGGGGGGACGATCAACAGGTGCTGCTGCTGAACGGGCCTCGTCTGGCGGCCTCGCAACTGGCTGAAATTCTGACCATGGCCCGGGTGATTGGCCTGCGGCAGAATCAGTTGACCCGCCTGCGGACAGCCCATGAAAGTACCGCCCGCCTGCGAGCCACACTGCAGCTGGCCCGCACTTTTGCCGGAGAGCAGGAGACACAGCACCTGCTGGAGCAGATTGCCCGGGAATCGGCCCGGCTGCTGGGCGCAGACCGAGCCAGCATTTTTGTCTGGGACCGGGATCAACGGCAGTTGATCGCCTGCCCGGCCCTGGGAGTCGAAGGAGGACGCCTGTTCCTCCCTGATAACAAGGGCATCGTCGGCGACGTCATTCACAGTCGCAAGCCGGTCATCGTCGATCAGGCCTATTCCGACCCGCGTTTTGATCAGGGGGTCGACAAGCGCTCCGGTTATCGCACCCGCAACCTGCTGTGCGTCCCCCTGTTCGATGCCGAAGGGGAATGCCTGGGGGCCTTCGAACTGATCAACAAGCAGGCCGGCGACTTCAACAGCGAAGATGTCGTCGCCCTGGAAGATTTTGGAATCGCGGTCGCCACCGCTCTGACCAACACCCGGGAAATCGAAGGCCTGGTCCGCACGAATGCCGAGCTGGCCGAACAGCATCGCATTCACATTGTCGGAGAGAGTCCGACCATGGTCGCTCTGCGCGGCACTATCGATCGACTGGCCACCACTGATCTGCCGGTGCTGATTCTGGGAGAAAGCGGCACCGGCAAGGAGGTCGCCGCAACAGCGCTGCATCAGCAGGGGCCCCGGGCGATGCGTCCTTTCGTGGCCATCAACTGTGCGGCCCTGACCGAAACGCTGCTCGAAAGCGAACTGTTCGGGCATGAAAAAGGGGCCTTCACCGATGCGCACTCGCAGCATGTCGGCAAGTTCGAACTGGCCGAAGGAGGAACACTGTTTCTCGATGAAATCGGCGACATGACCCTGGGAGGACAGGCGAAACTGCTGCGGGTGCTCGAACAGAAGGTAATCACGCGCGTCGGAGGAACCCAGACCATTCCCGTCAACGTCCGGGTGATTGCGGCTACCAATGCCCGACTGGCGGAACTCGTCCGCGAAAAGAAGTTTCGGCAGGATCTGTATTTTCGCCTGAGTGTGGTAACGCTCGACATGCCGCCGCTGCGAGACCGCCCTGAAGATATTCTCCCCCTGGCGAAATACTTTCTCGACCGGTTCTGCCAGGACGCCAAACGGAAGCCGCTCACCTTTTCGGCCGATGCGGACAAGCGACTGCAGATGCATCCCTGGCCGGGCAATGTGCGCGAACTGCGAAATCTGATGGAGCGGGTGGCCTTCCTGGCTCAGGGTCCCCGCGTGGAACTGGATGACCTGGCCTTCATTCTGAGCCCGAAACGGAACGACTTCGAGGATCTGGCGGACGGGGTCGGCCTGACGGAAGCGACCGCCGCCTTTCAAAGCGAGTACATCAAACGGGCTGTCAAACGGATGCAGGGGAACATGAGCGACACCGCCGAGTTCCTGGGCCTGCATCGTTCCAATCTGTACCGGAAAATGCGGCAGCTGGGCATGGAAGTCGATGACGTAAAGCCGTGAAGCTTTGCGCGGCGAATGCATTGCGCCCTGTCATCCTGCACGGTAAAGTCCGAAGCTGTGAGCCCCTGCGCCGAGACCCCTGACACGGTCAATCTCTGCGCTGCGAAAACCTGCATGATGTGCTGATCCGTCTTTCCCGCAAGCTGTGGAAAGATGCTGACTCTCTGTCCGGATTCAGCGTGTCCTTGGGCAGCCGGACTCTCAGACCGGGTCTCCAGGTCTGCTGCCCTGACGCCCCCCCAGTCACTTCCGGGACGCAAAAAAATTGCGCATCTCCCGCCCGGATGTGCCCATTCCACTGGCACCTGCCTGCGACCGCGTTCTGACCTCCTCTTTCCCTGAAACGTCATAACCACAAAAGTAAACGCATCTTGCAACTCTCTGGAAAATTTCACCTCTGGCTGGCATGCCGCTTGCCTTTGCCCATTTTTCAGCAAGAGCGAGTGATGTATGACTGGGGGTGTGGCCGGAACTGTCCTTGTTGGGCGGCTTCCGGGCGAGCGCCCACGCCCCCAGCCATCTTCACTCGCTTTTGTGTTTCTCAGGTCTCCCGATTCCATTCTCCGCATTCCATTGCAACAGCGAGACCTGCGGGCGTCAGACGATGTCGGTATGATGGAGACCTTGGATGCTGACAGTCGCCGGCTGCCGCTGGTGATCAGCAATCCTGCCCTCCTGTTCTCAAATCCGCCCATGATGCCACCGTTGCGAGTCTGTGCCTTTGAAAGTCGCCGCCAGAACGAAATGGCAGGGCTGATTGAACGTGCCGGCGGTCTTCCCACGATTGCCCCTTCCCTGCGGGAAATTCCGCTCGATGACAATGCGGCAGTCTTTCGCTTCGCCGAAGAACTGCTGGCCGGCAAGCTGGACGGCGTCATTTTCATGACGGGCATGGGGACAGAATTGCTGTTTGCCGCCCTGGAACTGCAGGGAACCCGGGAGACTGTTCGCACGGCTTTGTCTGATGTCCTGATCATGGCCCGCGGCCCGAAGCCTGCCGCCGCACTGTCGAAGTTGAAAATCCGGGTCGACATCAAGGCACCGGAGCCGAATACCTGGCAGGACATGGTGCAGGAGATGCAGCGCCGGCAGGTGGAACTGTCCGGGCGGCGATTTGCGATTCAGGAATACGGCGAACCGAGCCGGGATCTGTACGACTGGCTGACGGCACGGCAGGCCGACATTCTGCCGGTGCCGGTGTATCGCTGGAGTCTGCCGGAAGATCTGCAGCCGCTGGAAGCGGCGATTCGCGCCACGATTGCCGGTGAGTTTGACGTGCTGCTGTGGACCAGCGCCCAGCAGATGAATCATGTCCTGGAAGTGGCCGGGCGAATGGGAGTGCAGCAGAACTGGCTGCAGGCGGCACAGAACTGCATGATCGGAAGCATCGGCCCGACAGCGTCAGAACGGCTGGCCGCCCTGGGACTGCCGGCCGATCTGCAGCCGTCGCACCCGAAAATGGCCCATCTGATTCGGGAATCGCTGGAAGCAGCTCCGGACATTCTGCAGAAGAAGCGGGGCGGAGCTTCTCCAACCGACTGAGACGACAGGCTTTATTCCGCCGTCTGCGGAATGAAGTTTCGCCAGCTTTCATATTTGCTGAGCGTCAACTGCCGGCTGAGAAGGGGACTGCGGTGAGGACGGGTGGGCTTCTGCAATAACTTCATCCCCGCTTCGGCGGGAGTCCGGCCTCCTTTGTCGACATTGCACTTCAGACAGGCGCAGACAATGTTTTCCCAGGTGTCGCTGCCTCCCCGACTTTTCGGCAACACATGATCCAGGCTTAAACGGGGAGTGCTGTAGCGTTTGCCGCAATACTGGCAGCGGTGTCCATCGCGCAGGAAGATGTTGCGCCGGTTGAACTTGACCGTATTGCGCGGCAGGCGGTCATAGGACAGCAGGCGAATGACGCGGGGAGCCTGAATTTCGAAATTGACTGCTCTCACCCAGTCTTCATAGTCGCGACGTTCACCCAGCACCATTTTCAGGTCGCAGAATTCGCGCCAGGCCTCGAAGTCATAGGCACAATAGGTCCCGCCTTCGACATGAATGACTTCGGCCAGATCCTTGAACAGCAGGCAGAAGGCCCGCTTCACGGAAATCACCTGCGCGGCGAGAAAATTGCGATTGAGCGCCAGAACATTGCACTGCAATGCTGCGGGAGTGGACAACCGGGAAGCGGGACCAGACCGATCGCACTCAACGGTTGTGCCCTGAAGTGAACCGGCCTGTGCGAGGGAAACCATGCACGCTCCTGTTCGGCAGACCCGCACACCGGAAATGCACCCTGCAGAGCGACTGCAGCCGGACAAACCCAGGGCGGCGTCTTCAAAGTTGTGAAAATTCTACAAGTGACCTTTCCGGAAGACAATCTCTGAGCAGGTCGAGTTCGCGGCAATCGGCTTCGACCTGCCGGGAAACAACACCACGGTCGGAGTGAGCCTTTGCCCCGGTCGAGAAGAGTGCCGCACTCCCTGGCCTGGCCCGCAGTTGATTCTGCGGCCTCCCTGCGGCACACTGGCCCAACGCATGCACTGTTTCCGATCCGAGCTGGGAGCCGATGACTCTCGCCCGGCTCCAGGACGCATTTCCACAGACAAAATGGAATGCCTCGCGAGACTGAAGACAGACCATGCGAAGTGAACGCCTTCTCAACTCTCTTGAAACCGACCGAAGAGGAGTGACCGATGCCTCGTCTGGCTGCCTGGACCCGGATTATTGCCCCGTTGTCTCTGTTCTGCCTGCTGAGTTCTCTGGCGGTGGCGCAACAGAAACGTCCTGACCCGGTCCTGGCTCCGATTGAAGACACACCTGGTCTGCCCCGGGTGCTGCTGATCGGCGACTCCATTTCGATGGGCTATACGCTGCCTGTCCGGAAGCGTCTGGAAGGCATTGCCAATGTGCATCGCGTTCCGACCAATGGAGGCCCGACAACGCGCGGCATTCAGGAAATCGAGAAATGGCTCGGCGACGGCCACTGGGATGTGATCCATTTCAACTGGGGTCTGCATGACCTGCGCTACATGGATGACAAGGAAGTGAAGGCCGGCCCGCTGGATGTGGCTCCGCCGGCCCCGCGTCATACCCAGGTGTCATTGCAGGACTACGAGAAGAACCTGACCCGACTGGTGGAACGGCTGGAAAAGACCGGCGCGAAGCTGATCTGGCGAAACACGACGCCGGTTCCCAAAGGGGCCGTGAATCGGGTACCCGGCAGCGAAGATGCTTACAATGCAGTCGCGGCCAAAATTATGGCCGAGCATCATATTCAGATTGAAGACCTGCACAGCTTCGTCAAACCTCGCATGGCCGAACTGATGCGCCCCCGCGACGTCCATTACACACCGGCCGGATATGACGCACTGGCCGATCAGGTGGCGGCCACCATTCAGGCAGCTCTGCCGGCCGCGAAACAGAAGTGACTGTCAGGTGCCGGCGTTCTCTTCTTCTCTGTTCATTGTTTGTGTCCTGAAAGACTCCCCCATGAAGACAATGTGCTGCCGCCTGTGGCGACTGGCCCTGTTGACGGCTCTGCTGTTCCCACTGAGCCCTGGCCGGGAATCGGCCCAGGGATTTGCCGGTGAGAAAGATGGCCGGCTCGATATCTATTTCATCGATGTGGAAGGGGGGGCCTCGACGCTGCTGGTCAGCCCGCATGCCTCGATCCTGATCGATTCCGGCTATCCCGACAACATGGGGCGCGATCGCGACCGGATTCTGAAAGTCGTCCGGGACGTGGCGAAGCTCGACCATCTTGATCATGCCTTTGTCTCGCACTGGCACATGGACCACTACGGCAATCACGCCTCCGTGGCGGCGGAAGTTCCGATCCGCAAGTTCTGGGATCGCGGCATTCCGGATGCCCTGTCTGACGACAAACTGTTCGGAGAACGGATTGCCCTGTATCGAGCGGCCTCGCAAAACAGCTCGACGCCCGTCAAGGCCGGAGATCACATCGTCTTCGACGCTCAGAATTCGCCTCCCCTTCAGGCGACGGTTCTGACGGCCAGTCGTCAGGTGATCGCCAATACCGGCAAACCCAATCCGTTTGCGGCAGAGCATCAGCCCCGAAAGGAAGACACATCCGACAATGCGGCCAGCGTGAGCATGCTGTATGAGTTCGGGCCGTTCCGGTTTCTGACCTGCGGCGACCTGACCTGGAACGTGGAAGCGGAACTGGTCACTCCCAACAACCCGATCGGGCAGGTCGACGTCTTCATGGTGACGCATCACGGATTGCCGGTGAGCAACAATCCTGTCCTGGTCAAGGCGGTCGATCCGGTCGTGGCCATGATGTGCAACGGCCCATCGAAGGGAGGCTCCACCGAGGTGATTTCCACCGTGCGTTCCAACAAATCGCACCAGGCGCTGTACCAGCTGCATCGGAATCTGTCGGCCCGGCCGGAAGAACAGGCCCCCGCCGAATACATTGCCAACGAAGAGGACACCACCGGCTGCAAAGGGAACTGGGTGAAGCTGTCCGTGGCTCCGGATGGAACGAGTTACACCATGCAGATCGGCCCCGACGGTGCCCCGCGCACGTTTCAGACCCGGGGCCGGTGAGCCTGCACCGAAAGGTCATGAATTGCCGATCGTACTGAAGGCAGCAGTTGGTGAAGGACGGATTTCCAGTGAACTTCTGCCAGGGCCCGCCGTGAAATCGGCGGGCTTTTTTTTGAAAACCGCCGTAAAAAACAGCCTGTCCGCAGGCAGGTGATAAGTTCCTGGTGGGTCTGCTGATTTCTTTCTCGCGTTCGGTCGCGCAGGAAAGAACCATGGCAGACAAGCCTGTGCCTGGAAGCATTCGCACCGGCCGGCCGGAACGATGTTGGGGAATGTCGTTGCTGACCGAGCAGATGTGATCAGGCTTGCCTGCCGCCCGGACAACGCCTGCAGCCGTCATGAATCCGGACCTGTTCCGATCGTTCAGGCGGCTGCGGCGTGTCAGTTTTCCACTCTGTTGCTGTTCAAAAAAAGGATGACCGTCATGACAATTCCGCGTTCCATGACTCCCCTTCTGGCCGTTGCGATGGCCACAGGCGCCATGACCGCCGTGGAACTGCATGCCGGTTGTCCCTGCGAGCGGGGACACGCCGGAGGAGGGGCTCTGATGAGTCCTGTTCCGATGGACATGTCGCCCATCGCACAGGGACAGATGTCGTATGGAATGGCCCCGGGAGCGACACCGCTGCCGGGCGTTCCGCCGACAGTCAATGCCGGAGCGGTGCCTGGCAACGGACCTGGATATTCAGCGGCGACGGCCACCACCTGGCAGCCGCCCCCAGGCACGCTCGGCCAGACTTATCAGATCAAGTCACGGCCGGTGCCCGTCAAAATGCATCCCCGCGCGGCGATTGTCGACGTCAAGGTGAAAGACGCCAAAAGTGTTCGCGTGCATGACATGAATGTCTATCGCACGCAGGACTATCTGGACGGATTTCAGGATCACGAAAATGCCAGCATGTGGCATTTCACCTCGGAACCCCTCATTCCTGGTCTGCAGCACATCTATCGGATTGAGGCCCGCTTCGACGGCCCGAACGGGGAACGGCTGGAAGAACGATACGTACGCCTGATCATGGGCCGCGTCATCGAAGTCGAGATCTGAAAACCTTCAGAGCCTGGCTCTCAAATGAGCGGCGATCCGGGTCCTCTCCCCGATCGCCGTTTTTTCATTTCCCCAATGAATCGCCTTCGAGCGCCCGGACACGGCTTCGAGCGCCCGGACACTGAGGCAAGTCCGCACACTCCTGACAGGGCACTACCCTTCCGGCACTTCTCCCAACCGGTCCAGATAGGCCTGGGGGATTTCAATCGAGGTCAGAACTCCATCCGGGCGGCAGATGCAGCAGGCGCATTTCATGCGTCCATAGGCAATCCGCTGATCGTCCCGCCAGAACTCGATCAGGAATGTCAGAGACTTGAACCCGATCCGTTCCACCTGCAGCCGGCCTTCGATGATGTCCCCGTAACGTGCCGGGGATTCGAAATGGCAGGAGGCACTCACGCGGGGCCAGCCGATATAAGTTCCATCCGGCTGACGTTCGAGAATGTGCAGCTCACGGGAGCGGAAGAAGTCGTGCTCGACTTCCTCCATCCACTTGTAGTAATTGGAAAAGTGGACGATTCCGGCCATGTCGGTCTGGGAGAATTCCACCCGCCGCCGGGAGAGAAATGGGATCATGTCGCCGAAATTCCTGAAGTCGTGTCGCTGATCGCCCCTGCCCGCTGGCCCCAGACAGAACAGGCGACCGGCAGAAGAAGCGGGCCGGGAAGAATTGCATTCGCCAGAAACATGGTTCAATCGGCCGACCCTGTCAACTGCCCGGCCAGAGCAACCTGCTCCAGGGTTTGCGGAAAGGACCAGGGTCGCATTCCGCTTCACGGCGGCTCTCCGGCACAAAGTTCTGCGGACAGTTTCGAAAACCGTTCCCGGGATTTTCCCGTCCAGCGGCTGGCATCCTGTCCGAAGACCCGAAAGAATGGTCCCGCCTGTTTCGCTGTCTGCTTTCTGATCTTCCCATTCAACTGACTGATTACGATGCCTGCTTTGCCTGTGGATTCACTGACCCTGCTGCTGGAACAACTCTCGCAGGGCAACATGACTGTTGATCAGGCCCGGCAGCAGCTGGAAACAGATCGCCGCACCGAAACGCTGAACAGTGTGTACCAGACCTCGTCAGGCGATGTCCGGCTCGATCTTGATCGGGCACGCCGCTGCGGATATCCCGAGGTCATCTATGGTCCCGGCAAGTCGTGCGATTCCGTGGTGCAGGCTTTTGAACAGCTGCGCGGGCATGGGCAGAACAGTCTGGTCACCCGATGTACTCCGGAGCAGATGCAGGCCGTGCGTCAGCGCTTTCCGGATGTCCTCGTCAACGAAACCGCGCGCACGGTTCGCTGGAATGCCGAGGCCGTTCCCTGTGGCCAGGTGGTGGTCGTCGCGGCCGGCACGTCTGATCGTCCGGTCGCCGAGGAAGTGGTCGAGACCCTGGCCTGGATGGAAGTGCAGACCACACTGCTGCTGGACCTGGGAGTCGCCGGGCCGCAACGGCTGCTGAATGAACGGCATCAACTGGCCGGGGCACAGGCCGTGGTGGTGGTCGCCGGAATGGAAGGGGCTCTCCCTTCGGTCGTGGCCGGCTGGGTCGCCTGCCCGGTCATCGCGGTTCCGACCAGTGTCGGATACGGCGCGGCCTTCGGCGGCATGACGGCCCTGCTGGGCATGCTGAACAGCTGCGCGGCCAATGTGGCGGTGGTCAACATCGACGCCGGCTTCAAAGGGGGCTATCTCGCAGGCATGATTGCCCGACAGGCGGTGCGCAAGGATTCCCCGACCGGCATTGACCCGGCGAATGTCCAGTCCTGATGGATTGCTTCATCGGTCTGCATTGAGCGCAGGCTGCACTCGCTGCCGCGCCGTCCCCTGAAATCCAGAAGAATCACTCGCCGGGTGCCGGGTGCCCCGACTCTGTGAACCGGGAAAATGACGTGTGACCGACTGCCATGCGTGAGAAATTCCCGCAAGTGATGGAAGGACGTGCATCACCGAACTGAAGACACGACCAACGGGAACGCATTCTCGACACTCGAAAGCCGGCGGAGCTGAACTCCGCCGCTCAGGTGAGTCACAAAAAGTGCGTTCACCCCGCAACCTGTCGGTCGGCTGACGTTCTTCCGGGATCGCTCCCTTTCGAATTCCGTCGCCGGAAGTCAACATGCGTGAGAGCCTGTCCGTTTCGGACCGGCTCTGTTTCCGCCCGGCGGCACGCTGCATTCTTCGGCAAACGTGCGTGCTGCACACTTCTGATTTCGAGCAGTCCCCGTGGAGTGGCCCCGTTGACCAAGCATCGTGCGCATCCTGCCAAGACCAACGACACGAAACTGGTGGAAGAACTCCGCCTGCAGGCCTCGAATCACCGCACGGCAGACTGGAAACGCTGGGGGCCGTATCTGGCCGAACGGCAATGGGCGACTGTTCGTGAAGACTATTCCGACTCGGGAAACTGCTGGGAGTATTTTCCACACGACCATGCCCGCAGCCGGGCCTATCGCTGGGGCGAAGACGGCCTGATGGGTTTCTGCGACCGGCAATGCCGGCTGTGTTTTGCCGTGGCGTTGTGGAACGGGCAGGATTCCATCCTGAAAGAGCGTCTGTTCGGCCTGGGAGGCCCCGAAGGCAATCACGGGGAAGACGTCAAGGAGTGCTACTACTATCTCGACTCCTCGCCGACTCATTCTTATGTCAGGCTGCTGTACAAATACCCGCAACAGGCCTTTCCGTATGAGCAGCTGGTCGCGGAAAACGGCCGGCGGGGGCGCGATCAGTCGGAGTTCGAACTGGCCGACACCGGCATTTTCGATGACAACCGGTATTTCGATGTCGTCACCGAATATGCCAAGTCCTCACCCAACGATGTGCTTATCCGCATCACCGTGTTCAATCGCGGGCCAGAGACCGCTCCCCTGCATGTGCTGCCGACCTTATGGTTTCGCAACAGCTGGAGCTGGGGCTGCCTGCATGAAGGCTGCGAACCGAAGCCGCTGATGGAACTGCGGAACGATACGCATGTCGTGACCGACCAGGCCTCGCTGGGGAAATTTCACTGGCTGGCAGATGCCGGACCGGACGGGCAACCGCCGCAGCTGCTGTTCACCGAGAACGAAACCAATTCGCTTCGGCTGTTCGGCTATGGCGATCCTGGCTCTTTTGTGAAAGATGCCTTTCATGAATATGTCGTGAACGGGCACACCCAGGCCGTCAATCCGAACCAGATCGGCACCAAGGCGGCGGCCCATTATGTGACCAGCGTGCCGCCCGGTGAGTCGGTGCAGTTCCGGCTGCGATTGTTCGCGGACAGCGAGCAGCCGGATGCCCCGTTCGATGACGACTTCGACAGGGTGTTCGAACAGCGGATCGCCGATACAGACGCGTTCTTTTCCCGGCGCCTGCCTGGCAATCAGAGCGAGGAAGAGCGCCGCATCAGCCGGCAGGCCTATGCCGGCCTGCTGACCAGCAAGCAATTTTATCATTATGTTGTTTCGGAATGGCTGTATGGCGATCCGGAACAACCGGCCCCGCCGGAACATCACCGGCATGGGCGCAATCAGGAATGGAAGCACCTGTTCAATCGCGACGTCATTTCCATGCCGGACAAATGGGAATACCCCTGGTATGCCGCCTGGGATCTGGCATTTCACATGCTGCCGTTTGCGCGCGTCGACCCGGAATTCGCCCGCAATCAGCTGATCCTGTTCCTGCGGGAATGGTACATGCACCCGAACGGGCAGATTCCCGCATATGAGTTTGCTTTCAGCGATGTGAATCCTCCGGTGCATGCCTGGGCCTGCTGGCGCGTCTATCAGATGACCGGCGGCAGCACCGAACACAACCTCAAGTTCCTGAAACGGGTCTTTCACAAACTGCTGCTGAACTTCACCTGGTGGGTCAACCGGAAAGATCCGCTGGGAAAGAACCTGTTCTCCGGCGGTTTTCTGGGGCTCGACAACATCGGAGTCTTCGACCGTTCGCGCCCGCTGCCCAACGGCGAATATCTCGAACAGGCCGACGGCACCGCCTGGATGGCGTTCTACTGTCTGACCATGCTGTCGATCGCCATGGAACTGGCCGTTCATGACGACACCTATGAAGACATTGCCTCGAAGTTCTTTGAACACTTCGTGCAGATTGTCGATGCCATGAATTCGCTGGGCGGCAGCGGACTCTGGGACGAGCAGGACGGCTTTTATTATGACGAAATGCGGGCCTGCGGAACCTCGTTTCCCCTGCGGGTCCGATCCATCGTCGGCATCATTCCACTCTTCGCGGTGGGAGTCCTTTCGCAGGAGCAGATCGATCGCCTGCCCAGCTTCAAGAAACGCATGGAATGGTTTCTGAACAATCGCCCGGACCTGCACCGGCACATTTCCTACTGTGACAGTGGCGGCCCGCACAATCTGCAAAATGCCACGCCCGATCGCCGGCTGCTGTCGATTCCCTCGCGTGAGCGACTCGAAAGAATGCTGGCCTATATTCTGGATGAAAACGAATTCCTCTCGCCCCATGGCATTCGCGCACTGTCGCGCTATCACGAAAAGCACCCATTCATTTTTCAGGTTGACGGGCAGGAAAATCAGGTCCGTTATGAACCGGCCGAATCCCGGGGCGGGCTCTTCGGCGGAAATTCCAACTGGCGCGGACCAGTCTGGTTTCCGGTCAACTATCTGCTGGTCGAGGCCCTGGAACGGTATCACGACTTTTACGGGGATGAGCTGCGGGTGGAGTTTCCGACCGGCTCCGGGCACCATCTGAATCTGAAAGAAGTGGCCAATGCCCTGGCGCGACGGCTGGTCAGCCTGTTTATTCCGAATGAGGACGGGGAGCGGCCCCTGCATGGCTCGGACCAGCGTTATGCCCATGATCCCCACTGGAAGGATCTGGTGTTATTTTACGAATACTTCGACGGAAACACCGGCAAGGGACTGGGAGCCAGCCACCAGACCGGGTGGACAACCCTGGTCGCTCAACTGCTGGAAGAAATGGCCCGACGCGAATAACCCCGAAGGCCGGCCACAGAAACGACCTGCCCGGCCTGAATCGTCTTCAAATCGTCCATGAACAGGAGTCTGCAATGCGTCAACACTGGCTGTGGGGATTGATTCTGGCCTGGAGCGTGGTGTGGGGCTGTCCGAATGCAGCCAGCGCACAGACACCCCGGAAGATGAACGTGCTGCTGATCGTGGCCGATGACCTGAACTGCGATCTGCACTGTTATGGCCACCCGCAGGTGGAAACTCCCCATCTCGATGCTCTTGCCCGGGAGGGAGTCCAGTTTCAGCACGCCTATTGCCAGTTTCCGCTCTGCAGTCCCAGCCGCAGTTCGTTTCTGACAGGGCGACGCCCCAACGTGACCGGCGTCATGAAGCTCCCCAGGGCGGCCAGCAACGGAATTTACGATCTGGAGCCTTCGCCCCATTTTCGGGAATACATCCCCGACACGGTGACGCTGCCGCAGTTGTTCCGACAGCATGGCTATGAAGTCGTACGGATCGGAAAAATGTACCACTATGGAGTCCCGCGACAGATCGGCACCCCGGGACTGGATGACGAGCCCTCCTGGGACCGGATCGTCAATCCTGCCGGCCGGGACAAGGCCGAAGAGCATCTGGTCTTCACGCTGACCCCAAATAACTATGGCGGAACGCTGAGCTGGCTGGCCTCTCAGGGAACCGATGAAGAACAGACCGACGGGCTGATTGCCACCGGAGCCATCAGCCTGCTGGAAAGCCTGAAGGATCGCCCCTTCTTCCTGGGAGTCGGGTTCTTTCGCCCCCATACGCCGTATGTCGCCCCGCAAAAGTATTATGACCGGATCGACAAAAACTCCATTCCGCTGCCGGAGCTGTCGGAAAACGATCAGAAGCGACTACCGGCGCCCGCTTATCTGAGTGCCCGCAAGGTGCAGGACACCATGAGCGATGATCTTCGGCGGGAAGCCATTCAGGCTTATCATGCCGCGGTTTCATTTCTGGATGCCCAGGTGGGACGCGTAATCGAGGCTCTGGATCGCCTGGGGCTGCGGGACAATACCATCGTGGTCTTCACCAGCGACCATGGCTATCACATGTATGAGCATGGACTCTGGCAGAAGACGAGCCTGTTTGAAAATTCCGCCCGTGTCCCGCTGATTTTCCGGGCTCCCGGTCATGCCGGGAACGGATCGAAGACAGAATCGCTGGCCGAAATGCTGGACATCTATCCGACACTGGCCGATCTGTGCGGTCTACCCGCGCCGGAGTATCTGGAAGGGACCAGCCTGCGGCCGGTGCTGGATGATCCGTCCCGATCCGTGAAGGATGCGGCCTTCACCCAGGTGTTGCGCGGGAAGTTTTATGGCTACAGCATCCGCACCGATCGCTGGCGCTATACGCAATGGGACAACGGCAAAAAAGGGGAGCAACTGTTCGACATGCAGAACGACCCCCGGGAACTGCACGACCTTTCCGCCGATCCCCGGTGCGCGCAGGTGAAATCGGAACTGAAAGCCCGCCTGCAGGTGGAGTCTTCCCGGCCGGTGGCTCAACCGGTCGCCGCAGCGAAAAACTGACCGGCTGCGAAAGGAAGTCGGCAGGTCTGAACGTGTGGTGAAATTTCAGAACACGTTTTTACAGACGCACCATCCACAGGCGATGCCCGGCAAATGCCTTCAGGCCGCTTTCCCCGCAGAAGAAGATAACGTCTTCCCGGGGAGCGACCCAGAAGGTGTCATCGAACTTCGTCAGATTCTGCCCGAGCGTGTGCTGCGGCAGCAGGACTTCGGCCGGAAGGAATTCGCCCGTCCCGCGCGGACTGACGGTCAGTTCAATTCCCTGTTCCGACGGGCAAAATGCCCGGCGTCCCTGATCGGTGACAAAATACCGGGGCCAGGGATTTGCAAAGGAGAGTTCGCGCTGCACGAGAAAAGGGGCACCCGGGCCTGACCGGCGGGCCAGAAAATGCCGCCGATGCGTGAAGCCTGCATCACTGACGGCATACAGCGCGGTCTGGCTGTCCAGAAACTGCGGGGCATCGTGATGCTCTTCCGGAAAGTCATCTCCCTGCGGCTGCCAGCGCCGGGGAGGGCCGAATTCGGCTCCACGCTGGCTGCGACGGGCCACCCAGAGTTCAGCCGGTTCCTTCAGACGGACAAAAATCAGTTCCAGCCCATCGGGAGACAAGGCCGGATGAGCTTCTCGATCCGGGCTGCTCAACGAAGTGATCACCTGATGTCCGGTGAAACGGCCGGTGATGGAATCCCGTTCGCTGAGAACCAGATCATCCAGACGGACCTCGCCGGCATAGGTGACATAGACAATCGACTTCAGATCGGCCGACAGCGTGGGGGACTTCATCCAGGGAATGTTTTCAAAGCCGGGGACAGGTGCAGGCGTTCCCCTGACCAGACCAGGCACGCTGGGCGCAGCCGGCATCACCGGACGAAACTGCTGCAGCCGACTGGGCACGTTGACTACCGGTGGCCCGCCGGGACCGGTCGGGAACTTCGCGGGACGGGTCCACCAGCCCCAGACCAGTGTCACCAGCAGCCAGCAGATGCCACACAACGCCCCTCCCAGCAGAACCCGGCGCAGGCTGCCGCTGGAATCGATCCCCATGTCTGCCTTGAAATGGCCGGCGGTGGTACTCATTCCATGCCTCGCGGTGCGTGAAGGCGATTTCTGACGATGCAGGACTTCTGCGAATTCTGGAACAGCATCCATGCGCCGCCAGCGGGTATCCGTCGAACGGCGCACCAGATCGGTGCCCGCCAGCTGTCCGGACTGAATCTGCCTGCGGATGTCGGCCGCACGAAATGGTCCGGACTCATCATCGGAGAAGCAGTACCAGTCCCGGCGTGAAAACAACATGTTCGAACAATGCCGTACCGCAGCAGAAAATGTCCGGCACTCCCGGGCAGGTCAACAAAACAGGCTGCATGTTCGTACACAGAAGCGAACCTTCCAAGTGTTCTCGTCACAGGCTGTCGACCTGTGCAACCGGCCTGCCGGTTCTCATCGTGATCACGGCACAGTGTGATTCAACAGTGTGATTCAAAAGTTTTCTGGAATCACTTCTCCAAACTCTTCCCCCAGCGGAAATCCCTGTGGCGTGGTCAGGGCAAAATACACCTGGCCATCGATCTCTTCGGACAGGGGAGCCACCCGCCCGTCGCACCAGGCAAAATGCACCAGCGCCCGATGTCCGGAACTCGGCCAGGGGGCGGTCCCTTCCGCCTGATGCAGCGCAGCATTCAATGACTCCTGCGAACAGGGGGGAAGAGAACGGACGTTCGCCAGCTCGGGATGGACCCGGCGTGTGTCCTCCGGCAATGCATCTTCCGTCATGTCCGCAGCGTCCCGGCAGACATAACTGCTCACAAAAAACATGCAGCGGAGCGGGTCAGGCGCTCCCCAGCCGGAAGGAGTCGACGGGTCATAACCAGCGCGGACATTTTCGGACATCAGAATGGTCTGCGTGAGTCCATCGCTGACTTCCTGCGGGCGATGAAACCGTCGCGTGCCGGTGCCTGTCGGCCAGTTTTCGACGAAAAACAGAGACGTGCGCTGAAAGTATTCCATATCGGACCGGGGTGAGCCGGCCTGCACCGCCGACTTCTCCACAACGACCGGGCAGACACTTCCATCGCCATTGAAATCCAGCGGGCTGATCGTCACCGCGGCCGATGTGGCATGCAGACGGGCCGGACAATCGACCGGAATCGTCCAGGCAAGTCCGCCGTTGACGACATAGCTCAGATTCCCTTGCCCTGCCGACAGGCTGACATCGTCCGGACAAGTGAGAACAGGAAGGGATGTGGTGGTCAGTTCCCGGTTGGCCGCGGAATCCCAGGTTTCATTCAGATCATACCGGGAGGCAATGGCCTGCTGCTCGAGATACGGCAGCAAGGTGGTGACCCAGCTGTGAAACTGATCTTTCCCTTGGGCGCTGAAATGTCCGGCAGCAGGAAACCGGCGGTGCTGATCGGTATGCAGTGTCATGGCCAGGGCGATCTGGCGCAGATGATTCTGACAGGTCACCCGGCGCGCGCTGCCTCGTGCTTCGGAGAGCGCCGGCATGAGCACCGAGAGCAGGCAGGAAATGACTCCAATGACCACGGTCAGTTCCAACAGAGTCAAGCCCGAGCGTGTCGCCACGCAGACATCGGATTGCCTGGAACCGGGGAAGGATCGACGTCCGTTCATGGCAGTGGCTCCCGGAGATGATAAATCAGAATGGAGTATCCGGCGTGATCGACCGGAGTGAGCGGCAGAAAATTGGTCAGCGAGGAACCCGGAGCGTCATAGCCATGCAGATGATTGGCACTGATGGCATACCAGCCGGGCGAAAATGACTGCGCGGCCTGCGAAGAGAGCGGCTCGGCATCGATCTGAAAGAGCTGGGGATCGGCAACGCCGGAATAGGCCAGATGCAGCGGGCGGGCCTGCGGATTCTGAGCCTGCCACTCCTTCAGGGAATACAGATCCTGTCCCCAGTCCAGATTCGAATCGAGCAGATACCGATGCCCGTTCAATGGCCCCCCGGCCAGACTGTTGAAGTAGGCCAGACTGTGCGGATAAACCTGCAGGCTTCCCACGGCAGCCAGCAGCAGCCCGGCCAGGGCGATGGCACGCACCCGGCGACTGGCCATGGTTCCCCAGGCCGCTCCCAGCAGAATGAACAGGCACGGGAACGCCGGCAGGATATAGCGAAATGAACGCGAAAATCCGGTCTGGGCACTGACGGTCAGTATGATCAGCAGGGCCGGAACCAGCACACACAGTACCTCAACCCGGGACTCCCGACGACGCAGCAGTGGTGCGACGGCGATAATCGCGGCCACGGCGATGATCCATCCACCGGGAGTGGTTTTCACCAGACTGGCGGACAGATAGTAATGCCACCAGCCGTGCAGACGCAGTTCCCCGTTCAGATACGAAGACAGCGGCTTCCAGCCTCCTTCAAAATCCCGCTGCTGCAGATCGATCCCCAGCAGCCATGCGGCCGGAACCGGCACTGGCAGTTCTCCCGGCAGGGAATCACGAAAACGGTTGCCGGGCCGTGTCTCCTGTTTTCCCTGCGATCCCAGTGCTGGCCGTCCCCCCTGTGCTCCCAGTACTGGTTGCCCTCCCTGTACTGGCCGCGCCCCCAGCGCCTGGGAGACAAATTCGAACTCTTTCAGTGGCTGCAGCAGGCCTGTGAAGCCATACCCGGCATGCATGATGTCGAGCGTCAGAAAGAACATCAGCAGCAGGGGGCCGGCATCGCGCCGCAGCACGGTCAGGGCGTCCCGACGCAGCAGAAAACCTGATGACGGGGCCTGCCAGATGGACACAAGCCACAGCAGCGGCAGCAAGGGCAGAAACAGCACCCAGATGAACTTGGTCAACAGGGCCATGCCCATCCAGAGACCGGCCAGAATCGCCTGCCTCCAGTCATGTGACCGCAGCCAGCCGCGAAAATGATACAGCGCCGCAACTCCGGTGGCCGCGGCAGGCACATCGGTCGTGATCAAGGCCGCATTCCCCAGAATATTGGGAGAAATGCACCAGGCGCAGGCGCTGAGAATTCCAGCGGCCGGACCGAACAGGTCCATGGCCCAGCGCGTGCAATATCCCAGTCCCAGCACGCTGAACGGCAGGCAGCACCACCGGGCGAGAATCAGATCCCAGCGGAACCGCTGTGGATTCGCGCGCATGGAATCGAGCCCGACCAGCCATTCATTACGCTCGCCGGCCTGAGTCGAAACATGCTGCCAGTCCATCTGCGGAGGGTCGAGCATGACCGGCAGTGCGGCCATCGCTTTCACCAGCGGGGGATTGACCAGATACAAATCGAACCGGCCAGTCTGCCAGAGACGAATGCCCGCCGCCAGATGCGCCGCTTCATCGGCCGTGGGAGACATGCGGCAGGCGAGCCAGGCCAGCAGCAGCAGATGCACCGGCACAAGGCCTCCCAGCACAATGATCCAGGCCGAGCGTCTGGTGAGCACTCCCGGGGAACGGGCAGCCTCCGGCACCGCACAGGAGCAGGTCATGGACGACTCCCCAGCAGGTGTTCAGACGCCGCGGACAGATCCGTCAGATGCGAATTCGACGTGTCATAACGGTACAGGGTGCGCTCAGGGAACAGTTCCATCAGCAAGCTGACCGGATAATGTGCCACATCTTCCAGAACGACCAGCAGCGGGGCATCGAACGGAGGAGCATTCCGCACATACTGGGCATGCAGATCTCCCGGCCGGGGACGAATCAGCACCAGTGCCGGAGACTGAATGCCGGAGGTCTCCAGCGTTCTGACAAAGGTGCGATATCCGGCAGAGGGACGAACCAGCTGCGTCACTCCCTGCTGCAGACGCGAGTCCCCGATCCAGGGGGGCAGAGGAAGATTCATCCCCAGGGCCATCAGCAGCACTGCTCCCCACCAGCAGGGGAACAGTCGCCTGCGAGCCTGCCAGGCGGCCCGACAGACCGTCACACTGATCAGAGCGAGCAGAACCAGCCACAACGGTCCGCTTTCGAACACGTAATGATGTTTGAGAATGCCGTTCAGCCAATAGGGAAAATAGGCCAGATGCAGACAGACAATCGAGCAGAAGATCAGCACTCCGCCCGGATTCTGACGCCACATCGTCAAGACGAAGTACACCGCAACGCCCAGCAGGGGAATCAGCCCCAGTGACCACTTCCAACTTCCGCACAGTCGATCCATGACATTGGACAGGGCCAGCGAAAGATCCAGATCGCGCGCCCAGTCGTCATAGTCCGCCAGCCAGGCAGGCCGCTGCGAGTTGAGAATCGTCTTTCCATATGCCTGATGGAATCCGAGCACATGGCGCGGGGTATACAGTTCGTTGTAGCGCGAATAGGCACTCGTCCACAGACTGCCGGTCAGGGCCAGATTCTGCCAGCCCCAGATCCCCAGCCCGCACGCCAGCGGCACTCCCAGTCCGACCAGAGCCTGACACTTCCAGCGCCCGACGCTCTGACCTGCAGACAACCCGCCTGCAGACACCCCACCTGCAGCAGGTTCCATCGCCAAGGCGACACTCCCCGGAAATGATGACCGGCACAGTCGCCAGCCCAGCAGCACTCCAAACGGCAAGGCCACAGCGGCCGCCGTCAGCGGACGGCACAACATGGCCAGCGCGAGTCCGCCGCCGGCCGGCCAGCTCCACCACGCCGACCGTCCCTGCAGCAGCGGCCAGATGGCATTCAGAAAGATCAACAGACCGACCAGACAGGGATGATGTGACAGCAGCAGACTGCTGAAGAGCGCCAGGCCAGGTGCCAGGGCCGTCAACAGACCAGCCAGAATGCCGGCCGCCGGACCTCCCAGCTGCATTCCCAGCAGCAGCACCCCGACCGGAATCAACATCTGGGCGAATGCATGGCCCCATTGCGGATGCTGCAGAGCTTCCCAGGGAGCAATCCAGGCCCCGGTGCCCGGCAGATACCGACTGGCGAACCGGCCGGCATTGAGAACATGCAGCTGATGAAACAGCTCCGGTGCCTGCCGGGACGATTCCCGGCTCCACCGCCCGGCGAGCAGTGTGCGGGCCTGCAGCAGGTAACTGAATTCATCATGAATCACCGGGGTGACCTCGGCGAACGAGTAATCGCCAGACTCTTCCTGCCAGCGAATGCGACCGGCAGCATGACTGGCCAGCAGCGACAGAACGGCCACGATGCCACACCAGCCGCTGACACACTTCAGAGAGGGGGCGGTCACACTCTGCCCAACATGTTGCAGACCTGCCCTCCACCAGGGAATGGCTCCCGGGGAAGGCCGCAGCGTTCGACAACTGACAGACCCGAATTGCCACAGCCAGCAGAATGGTCCCAGCAACATCAGCGGCAGCAGAAATGTGCTGTCGAGGTTCGGGGAGTGCCACCAGATGCCGACCGTCCCCTGAGACGACAGACGCTCACGCAGGCGACCGGCTTCCAGCAGACAGACTGCGACCGTCATCACCTGCCAGCTGATGACGAGCGCGAATCCTGACCAGCGCTCTGATCCCGTCTCTGCAGAGCAGGGACCAGATTCCGCAGGAGAATCGCACTCTGGCCCGGCAGACCGACCACCGGCAGCCCGGACATCCTCCGAGCGGGTGCCGGAAGATTGAGCACCGGGAGAGCGGGCACCGGCAAGCCCCGCCTCAGTCGGGTTGCTGATCGTCTGTTCGCAAGAATGATCCCGGGGAGCCCGCATCCGGAGTTTCTACCGTCAGAAGTTTCCACACTGAAACATTGTTACAGGGAGACGTTTTCGCACGGAGACGTTATTGACACGGAGAAGGTTTCACACCGCCGGCCGGTCTGACAATCGTGGCACTCCCCACAGGAAAGAGCCATGGAAGACCGGCTGGCAGCAGACAGAAAGACTCCTGCGCCTGCCACTTGAAAACTGAAGCCCGACGTCCCTTCGCATCACAGCAAGACATCGACCGCAGAGCAATGCTCCGAAACCGGATTTTCAAAATGCGTTGAAATGCCGCAAGTGTGCGGAAAGAGACTTCATGCTGATGAAGTGACTGTCAGCCAGAACCGACAGAGGCCTGCCAGTGATCAATGGCCTGAGATTTTCCGCCGGACTGTTTTCAGCCGGACTGCTTTCAGCCGTAGTACGGCTCGACCGGGAGGCCGGTTTCGGAAGCGACACGCCCGGAGATGGCATCGACTTCCTCGCGCGACAGTGATGAGACAAAACTCTCGGCCGGGGGACGGGCGACGGTATAAACCTGAATCAGCTTCAGCTGTCCGCCAGCATTCAGAATGTCGCGCAGCCGGCCGATATATGCCGTGATCTCCGCCTCATCCGGCGGAACGCCATTGACCTTCATGAACAGGCTCTGAATGACAATCGGCCGCACCTGGGCCGCAGACAGCAGATTGTCGAGAATGCGCTGAAACGGAATGCGGGTCCGATCAATCTCGTGATAATAGTCTGCCGTTCCGGCATCCAGCTTGGCCCAGATTTCTCCCTGATGCTGATCCAGAATCTCCAGCCCATGCTTCACCCGTTCCCGATGAAACATACTGGCATTGGTGATCAGCACCATTTTGACGTCGTCGAGCCGCAGGTGATCCTTGATGTCGGCGACGCTTTGAAGAATGTCGTCAAAATTCCGGAAAGTGGTCGGCTCTCCGTCACCTGAAAACGCAATATCGTTCAGCCGCCGCAGTTCAGGCGGAAGTGTGGAGAACCGGGGATCGTGATAAATTTCACCGGTGCTGACCTGCAGCAGCATCTCTTCGATTTCCGCCCGCAGACGGTCCATTTCCACAAACCGGGTTTCCGCCTCGCTGCGACGGTCGACCTGGCAATAGATGCAGTCGAAATTGCAGATCTTGTCCGGGTTCAGATTCACCCCGATGGAGATGCCATGGCTGCGACGCGAGACTACCGGATAAACGAACTTGTTCTGTTCGTATCTGCGGGGATGAAACCGATACTGATCCAACGTGCCGGAAGACATTTTTGGCTGCAGCGAAAGAAGAAGAGGCCGTTCACGGAATGACACGGCCATTTGCAGAAAGTTCGCATTCTTTGTCTCCCTGGATCATACCCGGACGCCGATCAGGTTTCGACTGCAAAGTTCCGCCAGATTCGGACTCGACTCCGGATGGCGGACCGGAAATACTGCTGTCCGGTGCGGCACTGCAACCGGCATTCTGAATCAGGCATGCTCCCCGGCCTGCAGATCCTGATGTGCTTCCGTCTTCCTTTCCCTGGCCTGCCTCTTTGGTGTCACAAGGTATTCCCATGGCATTCTGCCTGAGCAATCCGCCCCGCATCCTGGCAATTCACGCCCATCCCGACGATCTGGAGCTGACCTGCTGCGGCACCCTGGCGCGGCTGAAAGCCCGCGGCTGTGAAATCTTTCTGACGACCATGTCCCCCGGCGATAAAGGAAGCGCCGAACTGAATGCCGACAGCATTGCCGCCGTGCGCCGTCAGGAAGCGCAGGATGCCGCGGCCCTGCTGGGAAGCCCCTGGACCTGCCTGGAATTTCGCGACCTGTGCATTGATGTGAACGATGCCAGCCGCCGCAAAGTGACCGAGATCCTGCGCAAAACACGGCCCGACATCATTCTGACGGCTCCTCCGGTCGACTACATGAGCGACCATGAGTCGACCAGCCGCCTGGTGCGCGACGCCTGTTTCTGCGCGGCCGTGCCGAATTACAAGACCGAACAATGGGATCCTGCCCCGATCCACGACAAAATTCCGGCGTTGTATTATGTCGACCCGGTGGAGGGCATTGACTGGTTCGGCAATCCGGTGGAGCCGGACTTCATTGTGGACATCACCGAGACCATGGACCTGAAGCTGCAGATGCTCGCCTGCCATGCCAGCCAGCGGGAATGGTTGCGTCGACAACACGGAATGGATGAATATCTGGACTCCTGCCGCCGCTGGGCCAGCCGTCGCGGAGAAGCAATCAGCACGAATTTCGGAGAAGGCTTCCGTCAGCACACCGGGCATCCGTATCCTCATGACAATGTGCTGCTGGATCTGCTCCGCTGAACAGCAGGGCGATTCCAGCCCGTTCCGGTGGCCCCCTGATTCCGGAAGAACATCGCCCAGCGCGCCCTGAATCCCGGCAGGCAGGGACACTGATGCTGAATGTCCGTTTCTGAATTTCCGTTCCTTCTTGAAATCCCCGACAGATCCTGCCGCAGGAACCATTTCAGGGAACCTTCATGTCAGGCTCCCCGTCTTCTGAACCGTCCTTCTCCCGGAAAAGTTCTGTGACTTCAGATTCCGTGAGCGCGCGGGAACAGGCCTATTTCGATGCCGTGGTCCGGGAATCCGGCGACTTCAATCCGTTTCTTCCAGCCGGCTGGGCCCTGCTGCGCCAGCGGTTCCGCGAACTGGTCCCCTGCGCCGGCGAGCATCTGCATCTGCTCGACATCGGCTGCGGCACCGGGCAGTCACGACAGATCTATCGCGATTCCGTTCATCAACTGACCGGAATCGATCTTTCCCCTGTCGCCATTGCGGCCGCACAGCGGCAATTTCCGGAAGACACCTGGCTGGTCGCCAATGCCCTGGATCTGCCGTTCGAGCCGCACACCTTCGATCTGATCACATTCAGCAGCGTGCTGCATCATCTCGACGATCCGATCGCGGCGCTGCAGGAAGCGGTGCGCGTACTGCGGCCCGGGGGAATGGTCTTTGCCTATGATCCGAATGTCCTGCATCCGGCATTTTTTGTGCTCCGCCATCCGCGCAGCTTGTTTTATCTCCGTCAGGGAGTCAGCCCGAACGAGCGCCCGCTGCACCCGGCCTGCCTGAGACAGGCTTTCACTCGGGCCGGGCTGGACAGCATTCAGCAGCGCTGCCAGTCGAACATCCCCTTTCGCCAGGTTTCACCGCGATGGCTGCGGCCAGGCATCACTGCTTACAATTTTTTCGATCACTGCTGGGAGGCGGTCGGGCTGGGACGCTGGATGGGAAGTTTCATTCTAACGGTCGGCGTCGCGCCCGAGTCTTCCCGGCCGGCGCAATGAACCGCGGGCCGAGCGATGCCGGCCTGCAGCTTGCCAGGGAATCAGGCAGCGAATCGCGACCGCCGCTTTTTTCCAGCGGGAGATGCGAATACGACGGCTGAAGATGTCGAAGTTCGCTCGCTCGATCTGCTCGAGCAGCCCGCTGTACAGATCGAACAATCCCCGAAAGATGCGCTGTCCTGGCGGCGATAACTGGTGCCGCAAGGGCAACGCGGCATCATAAAAGTTCCACGCGCGGGCGGTTTCGAACTCCATGAGTGCCCGGAACTGGGGATTGAACACCCGCGCATGCAGATCACTGGCGGAATAGCCGAACTGCCGCAGATCTTCGCCGGGAAGATAGATGCGCCCCCGGCCGGCATCTTCCGCCAGATCGCGGAGGATATTGGTCAGCTGAAAGGCCGTCCCGCAGGCAATGGCCGGTTCGCGCGGTTCCGGTCCTTCGAATCCCCAGATTCGCAGACAACACAACCCGACGACTCCGGCCACCTGATAGCAGTAGTGTTCGAGCTGCGGAAAGCTCTCGAATTCGACCGGCTGAAGATCGCTGCGCACCCCCTGCACGGCTTCCAGCAGATATTCGGCTGGAATATTTTTTCGCAGGGCCACATCGGCCAGAGCCGGCAGCACCCGACCCGGCACATATTCTCCATTCAGGGCGGCCGTCAGATCGCGCTGCCAGGTCTGCAGCAGTTCCAGGCGTCCGTCAATCGCCAACGATTCATCATCGGCGAGATCATCCGTATGCCGCATGAAGGCATACAGCACGCACATTTCGCGAAACATGTCGCGGGGGAGAGCTCGAAAAGCGAGAAAAAAGCTGCTGCCGCTCTGCCGGGCGATCTGCTCACAATGCAGGTAGGACGCTTCAAGATCGTATCGCATCGCCATCCCTGGGCTTCATCGCCCGTTGCGTTCTCTTCACACGGCCCACTCTGGCACACGACATCCCTGGGTCATCCTGCCCATTTGCATCACTGTGCGTACTTCCGCATCCGGCAGTCTGCCCCGGCCCTGCTTCAAACTGTTCTCATCCGACGTCACCATGCTGTCACAACGATGAAGCAGCATCACAAGCGAAGAATTTCGGCAAAATCATAGAACCCAGGTGTCGTCTGCTCCAGATCGCCTGAATCCGGCCCATCCAGGCAGAAACTTCAGAATTTCACTGTTTTGCCGGGGAAATGACCGGGGCAAAGCAGGTGTTCCCGGCGGGAAATGACAGATGAAAACCAAATGGATGTTCAAGCGTGAATTGAATTTCCCATCCGTCGAATTGTACAGTGAATTCAATCTGAATTTGTATGATGCGGAACGTATTTTTCGAGAGACGGCTCTCCGCACTGTCATTTCTTCCTGAACGCAGACGGAATGTCGGCGTCCCGGGACGAGCATTGTTCCTTTCAATCCCTTCCAGTTCCTATGCAGTTCTACCGCCACACACCCTGGGCCGCGCGGCACTCGCATCGATCCTGCCTGCGGATTTCAGTCTGCTTTGCACTCCTGCTGCTTTCGCAGGGGATCGCAGGTTTCTCCTCCGCGCTGGCGGTGGAACCTGTCCTCCCATTTCTCGAAGGGCTGCGGGAACGACATTATTTTGACAGCGCCCTGCTGTATCTGGACGCCATGTCGTCCCGGAAGGACCTGCCGGACGAGCTCAAACAGGTGCTGCCCTATGAACGGGGGCAGACCCTGCTGCAGAGCGCCCGGGAACTGCAGAATCTCGATGCCCAGCGCAAACAGCTCGATGCCGCGCAGGCGGCCTTCGAAGACTTCGTGAAGAAGCAGCCTGACCATGCCCTCGCCGGCCGGGCCAATACCTCGCGCGGTCAGATTCTGCTCGAAAAAGCCCGGGTCGATATCTGGGACGGAGATAAACCTTCCAATGAAGGGAACCGCCAGAACTTCCGCAATACCGCCCGCAAGGCCATCGCCGACGCCCGGAAGATTTTTGAAGAGGCCAGCAAACAGCACCAGGCCGCCTGGAAGAAGTTCCCCACCTATATTCCGGAAGACCAGAAGGCCGAACGGGCCGCCCGAGATGATGCCGAAGAACTCTTCATTCGCGCGCAGCTCGATCTGGCGCAATGCACCTACTGGAATGCCCAGACTTACGACAAGGGATCCAAGGAACGCAAAAAGCTGCTGCAGGATTCCGCATTCGAATTCGAAGCCATCCACCAGCAGTACCGCAGCCAGATCGGCGGACTTTATGCCCGCATCTGGCAGGGAAAGTGTTTCGAAGAGCAGGGAGACGCGGAGGGCATCCGCATTGCGCTGGGAATCTATAACGAAATCCTGGAACACGATGGTTCCACCCCCACCATGCGCAGCCTGAAAGATCGCGCTCTGCGATACCGGATGATCTGCCTGAATTATCCGGAACGGAATGATCAGCAGCTGGTCATTCAGGAAGCCGAAGCCTGGATGCGGGAAGCCAAAGACCGGGCCCGGACCGATGTCGGCCTGGGAATTCAATGGGAACTGTGTCGCGCGCAGGAAATTCTCGGAACCGATCGGAACACTCCCGAGAATGCCCGCAAAAACTATCTGACTCAGGCCTTGAACCGGGCCCGCTCCATCAACCGGTATCCCGGTGAACTGAAAACTCCCTCATCCGCGATGATTCAGCGGATCATGGTGCAGCTGAACCGTGATCCCAGCGACCCGAAAGATTTTGACACCGCTTATGGCAACGGCTCCCAGTTGTACGAGCAGGTTTCCACAGTGAACGGGCAGATCCGCAAATTCCAGGCGGAAGGCAAACAGAAAGAAGCCCTGGCCCAGCACGAAAATCTGATGGCCACCGCAGCCGAAATGACCCGCATGTATCACCTGGCCCTGCAGCTGGCCACACCGGCCAATGACCAGACCATGGTGAACATTGCACGTCTGCGACTGGCCTATGGTTACCTGCTGCAGCAGCGTTTCTTCGATGCCGCCGTGGTCGCGGATGACCAGATGACCCGATATGGCGAAAAGTTTCCGGAAGTCGCCCGGGAAGCCGGCTTTCTGGCGATGACCGCCTTCGACCATGCCTACAGCCAGGCTCCGGAAAGTCAGCGGGAATTTGAATCACAGCAGGTGATTGCCGCGGCCGACAAAATCGCCAGCCGCTGGCCGGAATCCGACCGCGCCAACGATGCCCGCAACGCTGTCGCGAAAATCTACTGGAACAACAACGACTTTCTGACCGCCGCGGACTGGTGGCTGAAGATCCCCAAGGGGACCTCTCAATATGCCGAATCCCAGGTGCGGGCCGGCAAGGCCTACTGGCGTCAGTATGTGCTGTCTGCTTCCAAACCGGAAAACGAACGCCCCAAGCCGGACGAGCTGAACAAATGGAAACAGGCAGCCATTACTCATCTGACGACCGGGCTGAACGAGGCCGAAAAAAATCTGCCCGACAATGCTCCCTTCCCGGACGATCTGGTCGGGGCCAAGCTGACGCTGGTTAACATTCGCAACCTCGACGGGCTGTACACACAGAAAGACCCGAAAGGGCCTCCCGGTGCCCTGGAACTGCTGACCAAGGAGCCGCACGCGATTCTGAAAGAAGTGGATGTCCCCAAAGGACAGCAGCGCCCCAAGGATGCCGCCAAGGCCAAAAGCCGGCAGATGGCCAGCTTTGCCTATCAGCAGCTGTTGCGCACCTATGTCGGCATGAAGAATCTGGACGAAGCCCGCAAGGCCCGGGTCAAGCTGGAAGAAGTCGCCAGCGGCGGGGATGAAGCTGCTCTGACACAGGTGTTCGTCGAGTTCGGACAGGAACTGGAACGCGAACTGGAACGGCTGCGTGCCGCAGGGGACAAAAAACGCCTGAACGATGTGCGTGCCGGGTTTGAAGCTTTCCTGAACGAACTCTTCCAGCGGAAAGAAGGCCAGACGATCTACTCGCTGCTGTGGATCGGAGAAACCTTCAGCAGTCTCGCGGAAGGTTCCAAGGACGATCCTTCGAAGGCGGAAGATTTCTACAAAAAAGCCGCCAACGCCTATCAGTCGATCGTCGACAGCACCGCTTCTGATCCGAATTTTGCCAACCCGCAGCAGCTGGTCGCCAGCAAACTGCGCATGGTCAACTGCCTGCGGAATCAGAAGGATTTCACCAAGGCCGAACAGGTCATCATGGACGTGCTGAAATCCAATCCGAACGCACCGGATGCCCAGTTCGAAGCGGCCCGGCTGTATCAGGCCTGGGCAGCCGCCGATGCCAGCACGGCCGCGGAGAAATTCAACATCGCCCTGTACGGCAAACAGGAACCGGTACACATCTGGGGCTGGACCTACACCGCCCAGTCGCTGCAGCAGGCGACCTATCGCCAGAAAGACGAACGCATCGAACAGCTGCATTTCGACGCCCGTTACAATCTGGCCGAGGCCGAAAAGCAATATGGCCTGTCGCTCTCGGACCCGAAAGAATCCCGGCTGCACCTGGATCGGGCACTCTCCACGATCAACGGATTCCAGCGAGTTTCCAAACGCTGGCCGGATGAAGAATTCCAGCGGTTCAATACTCTGTACAAAGCGATTCTGGCCGACGCCGGGGAACCGGTGATCGACCTGCCACGCGAACTGGCCAGCAGCCAGCCGACGCCGGACGAACCCAAATCTGAAGAAAACGTCGACGAACAGCAGCTCGCGGCCAACCAGGCTCCGCAGCCTGCACAGACGGCAGCTCACCCGGCCCCGAAAAAGCAGGGCAGTTCCTCCACGCTGATATTCATTCTGCTGCTCCTGGCTGCCGGCGGCGGAGTGGGAGTCTGGTACTGGATGCAGATGCAGAACCAGAAAAAGGCACGTCCCATTCTGGCCACCAGCGGCGGGGATGACTTCGTTCCGTCCGCAGCCCCGGTCGCGGCCGGGCCTGGCTCTCACGGCAGCAGCGGACATGGTCCGAAAGCGGCTGCCAGCACCGGTCCGGCGTTTCCGGGTTTTGATGCCCTGGGAGATGCCGCGGCTCCAGCGGCTGTGGCCACGGTGGCAGCAGCAACACCTGCCGCGGCCCCACGCCGCGCTGCCAAACCGGCCCCCACTCCGGTGGCGAAATCCCCGGCTTCGGCTCCGGCCACCTCCGCTCCAGCACCGGTAGCCACTCCCAAACCGGTAGCCACTCCCAAACCGGGTGCTCCGGCTGCAGCCAAACCGGCCCCCAAGCCAGCGACCGCTCCAGCCGCCGCCGAAGCCAATCCATTCGCGGCAGCCCCCGCTCCGGCTGCCAGACCGACCCCGAAGCCCGCTGCACCGGCAAAACCTGTGGCCGCGCCCCCCAAAGCGGCTCCCTCATCTGGCGAAGCCAACCCCTTCTCGGCAGCGGCCGCACCGGCGCCCGCGAAACCGGCTCCCAAGCCCGCAGCTTCGGCCCCTGCTGCGCAGACCCCCGCCCGGAAACCTGCCACCGCACCTCCGGCTCAGCAGGCCGCCCCCCCCAAGCCGAAAGCGGCAGCCCCCGGGGTCTCCAAACCGGCAGCGACTCCCAAACCGGATGCTTCGGCTGCAGCCAAACCGGCCTCCAAGCCAGCGACCGCTCCAGCCGCCGCCGAAGCCAACCCCTTCGCCGCAGCGGCCGCCCCGGCGTCCGCGAAACCGGCTCCCAAGCCTGCCGCAGCGCCGGCGAAACCAGCGGCCACGGCCCCCAAAGCGGCTCCTCAGGCCAAACCGAAAGAAACCGATTTTCCGTTTGGCAATCCACTGCCTCCGTCCAAACCTGGTGCCGGCAAGTCGCCTCCACCGGGTAACCCCTTCACAGATAACCCTTTTACTTCGTAATTTGCAGAGTTTTTCGCACTCCCTTTGACCGAAGTCAGCGCGTCCATGAACAGCAAACTGCTTTACACCCTTCTGGCACTGACCGCATCCGTCGGACTGACAGACCTGATGTCTGTCGGTTCTGCCGCCGAGCTGGATACCGTTTTCCGCCAGGGAGAGACCAAAGGCTTCAGCGGTCAGATCACCACCGTTTCCAAAACGGAAGTGGTCGTGACCCAGAAGGTCGGCAATCGGGAAGAACATTTTCCGGCGAATGAAATCGGGCGTGTCGAGTTCCAGGGGGAGCCTCCCATTCTGAACATCGCCCGCGGCAACGAAAATGCCGGACGGCTCGCCGATGCCATGGCAGGCTATCAGGAAGCCGTGGCCGCCGGGGGCAACGAAAACATGAAAGCAGAAATGAACTTTCTGCTCGCCCGCACTCTGGCCAAAATGGCCCAGGCCGATCCTTCCAAAGCTCCGGCCGCGATCGAAAAACTCAACGGCTTCATTACCGCCAATCGCGATCACTACCGCCTGTATCCTGCCCTGCAGATTCTGGCCGAAACCGCCCTGCTGATTCATGATCACGTCGCGGCCGAATCGGCATTCGACCGGCTCTCACAGGCTCCCTGGCTGGATTATCAGATGCTGGGCAAAAACGGCATCGCCCGCACACGACTCGACCAGAACAAAGTCGACGAAGCGCTGTCGATGTTCGATCAGGTTGCCGCCGACAAGGCCAAGACTCCCAGCGAAAAGACCGCGCAACTGGAAGCCATCATCGGGCAGGCCGAATGCCAGCAGCGTCAGAGCAAAAACGAGCAGGCCATTTCCACCCTGGAGAAGGTGATCGGGCTGGCCACCGCCGATGACAACCGCATTCTGGCCCAGGCCTATCTGCAACTGGGACAGGCCTATGCCGCTGACCCGCAAAATAACAAGGAAGCCGTGCTGGCCTATCTGCATGTGGATGTCATCCCTCCCTTGGCCGCACAGTCTGACCTGCATGCCGAAGCGCTGTATCAGCTCGCCAAGCTGTGGCCGGCCATCGGGCAGCCGGCTCGCGGAGCCGAAGCCTCTTCCAAGCTGCAGCAGGATTATCCTTCCAGTGAATGGGCCAAAAAGCTGGCCGAAGGTCAATGAGACGTGATCAGTCGGAACTTTCTCTGCAGTCTGAGTGGACCGCCGGGAAAGTTCCCTGCGTCTGTCTGCCGGTCCTGCGCCGCTGGCGCGCCCATTTTCCTTCCAGCCTCCTTACGCAAAGCCGCGAACAAAACCGCTCACACGATGAGAATTTCCTTTTCGCGGGCGAATCGCGGAAAGTTTTGCCCGGGTGCTGAATCAGGCGTCGGGCCTGTTCCTTGACTTCGCGCCTGCGTTGGCCTGTCGCTTCGACCGGGCGTGCCTGTTCCCGCAGGTCGTTTCGCCCTCTGAATCTGTCTTCGAGAAACTGCCATGTCTTTTCCTCCGGTGGAAACCCAACTCGAACTCCTGAAACGGGGAGTCGAGAAGATTGTCCCTGAAGTCGAACTGGCCCAGAAGCTGGCCGCCAGCCGGCAGACCGGCACGCCGCTGCGCGTGAAGTATGGCATCGATCCGACTGCGGCAAGCGTGCATCTGGGACATACCGTTCCCCTGCGAAAAATGCGGCAGTTTCAGGATTTCGGGCATCAGGCCGTCATCATTATCGGCAATGCCACTGCCATGGTGGGCGACCCCAGCGGCCGCGATGAAGCTCGCAAAAAGCAGCTCACGCCGGATGAAGTCGAAGCCAACGCACAGTTCTACCTCGAGCAGGTGGGAAAAGTTGTCGACCTGTCCCAGGCCGAGATCCATCGCAACGGGGACTGGTTCGGCAAGATGGGGTTGACCGACATTCTGCAGCTGTGCGGCAAGGTGACCATTGCCCAGCTGCTGACGCGCGATGACTTTGCCAAACGCATGCAGAACGAATCGCCGATTTTCCTGCATGAATGCCTGTACCCGGTCATGCAGGCCTGGGATTCGGTGATGATCCGCTCCGACGTCGAACTGGGAGGCACCGAACAGCTGTACAGCTTCATGCTGGCCCGCGACCTGCAACGGGCGCAAGGCCTGCCGCAGCAGGTCAGCCTGATGTCCCCGATTCTGGTCGGCACCGACGGCACCCGCCGCATGGGCAAAAGTCTGGGCAACTACATCGGCATTTCGGAAGAACCGTATGAAATGATGAAGAAGTTCATGCAGCTGCCCGATGCCGTCATGCGAATGTTCTTCGAACTGCTCACCAGCTGGCCGCTCGATCAGGTGGACTCACAACTGGCCGGACATCCCAAGGCCGCCAAAATCGAACTGGCCCGCACCATCATCAGTGAATATCACTCGGCACAGGCCGCACAAAATGCCATCGATCGCTGGCAGGCCGAAATCGGCGAAGGTGCCCTGCCAGGCGATATTCCGGTCGCCCCGCTCTCACGGGGAATGCTCAATGAGTCCGGCTGCCTGCAGGCGGCCCAGCTGCTGAAAGAGCTGAAACTGGTGCCGTCCACCAGCGTGGCCATGCAGCGCATCAAAGGGGGTGCCGTTTTCGCACTGATCAACGCTGAAAAACGCCTGATCCTCGACAAAGCGGAATGGGTGCCGGTCGCCGAGGGCATGATTGTCCGGGCAGGCAAGAAGGACTGGTGCCGCATCGCCCTGACAGACTGATGTGTTTCCGTGCAAGATCGCCAGCAGAAACAGGCCGACCGGCAATCTCCTGCAGGTGCCGCTGTCTTCTCTCTCCTGTCGACTTGGATGCGGCCCAGCCGGCCGATATTCTTTACCAGACTGTCAAACGCCGGAATCAGGAGAGAAGCCCGTCCGGCAGATGACTGTGTTGTGACCGTTTTTGTGAGTCCTTTTGTGAATCCACTCCTGAAAATTGTCGCAAGTCTTTGTGCGCCCGTAGCTCAGTAGGATAGAGCAACGGATTTCTAATCCGTCGGTCGGGGGTTCGAATCCCTCCGGGCGTGCCTTCTTTTCCGAATATGGTTCCAGAAGCTCCAAACAGGGGGGAACGTCATGTCGCATGCCAGTCCGAAACTTCACAACGCCATGTGGCCCGGCCTGGTCGGCAAGGAACCCGGCACTGACAACCCGCCCATCGCACTCGACCGGATGCTCGAACTGACGGCCGCGGCGAGCGTCAATGGGGTGAAGTTCGACGGCATCGACAAGTTCCTGTTTCATCCGCATATCGATCCCGATGCCGACGAATCGACCCTGAAGGCCATTGCCGACAAGGTCGCCGGCTATGGTTTCAAAATCGGGTCACTGGTGGCCCCGGTCTGGCCCGGGACGGTCGGTGATTCGGCCATGGGAGACGCCGCCGCACAGGCCAAGTTTGTGCTGGCTGTCGAAAAAGCCTGCAAGATCGCCCGGATTTTCAATCAGCACGGCGTCCGGCAGTACGGAGTCATCCGGATCGATTCGGCCACCGGCGCGGCAGACTGGTATTCCAACCCTGAAGAAAACACAAAGAAAATCGCTCAGACATTTCGGGCGGCCGCCAAAGTGGCTGCCGACTATGGCGAACGCCTCGCGGCCGAAGGAGAAATCTGCTGGGCCGGCATGCATTCCTGGAAGTCGATGGTCGATCTGCTCGAAGCGGTCGACATGCCCCAGACCGTCGGATTTCAGGCCGACCTGGCACATACCTATCTGTATCTGATGGGATACAACGCCCCGGAACATGCCCTGCTGCAACCCGGTTACACCGATGAAGAATTCTGGGCCGCCTATGAAAAGATGACCGATGCCCTGCGCCCCTGGACGATCGATTTCCACGTCGCCCAGAACGACGGCACCGTGCACGGCACCGGCAGCCACGACAAGACCGGCAAGCACTGCCCGGCCGATGATCCCCACGGCAAACTGGACATCGTCAAATGTGCCGGGTACTGGCTCAAAGGTGCCCAGGAGCGTGGCATTCAGCATATCTGCTGGGATGGCTGCATGTTCCCCAATACCATGCTCGAATCCCCCCAGACCTGGAACACCATTCTGGGAACCATGATCCAAGTCCGCGATGCCCACGGATGGAACTGAGTTCGCCGCCGGTCCTTTCCATTTGATGATTCCGCGCAGCCACGTCCCTGATTCCGCATCGGGAGCGTGGCTGTTTTTTCAGGTGCTGGATTGTCACTGACGCCGGCTTGTGACACCGGCCCCCATCCCCACCCCCAGCCCTGGCATACGGAACCGGCGGACAGGGGCTTTCCCCGGCAACAAAAGACCTCAGTGATCTCTCATCGTGATATCTCAGTATGACATCTCACCGGGGCGACCTCGCTGGAACGGCATGACTGGAGCCGCACTGTGCCCAAAGCTGCACTGTGCCCAAAGCTGCAACCCACCTCCGGCAACCGGCTCAGCGCGACCAGTAGGCCCGGTCCAGAGCCCGATAATTGATCGCTTCCGTCAGATGCGGCAGGTCGATCTCCCCGGCCTGATCGAGATCCGCAATCGTCCGGCTGACCCGCAGAATTTTGTCATGGGCCCGGGCGGAAAGCCCTGTCTCCTCCATGGCGGCCTTCAGCAGCGACTGGGCTTCTTTCGACAGCTTACAGAACTGCCGGATTTCCCGGGGAGACATCGTGCCGTTCAATGACAGGGAACGAGAGCCGAAACGTTCTTTCTGAACGTCCCGTGCGGAGACGACCTGCTTCCGAATCATGGCACTGCTGGTTCCCGGCTGTTCTCTGGACAGATCCTGGAACGAGACCGCCGGCACTTCGATGTGAATATCGATTCTGTCGAGCAATGGACCACTCAACTTCCCGAGATAGCGTTCCACCTGCATGGGAGTGCAGTTGCAGTTTCGGCGGGGATCGCCCCGAAATCCGCACGGGCAGGGATTCATCGCGGCGACGAGCATCAGATTGGCCGGAAACGTCATCGATCCGCTGGCGCGTGAAATGGTGACCTGATGTTCTTCCAATGGCTGCCGCAGCACTTCCAGCGTCCGGCGGTTGAATTCGGGCAGTTCGTCCAGAAAGAGCACGCCATGATGTGCCAGACTGATTTCTCCCGGGGTCGGCAAACTTCCGCCCCCCACCAGTCCCGCTTCGCTGATGGTATGATGCGGCGACCGAAACGGCCGCGTCAGCAGCAGCGACTGCCCGTCCGGCAATCGTCCAGTGGCACTGTAAATACGGGTGGTCTCCAGACTTTCCTCCGGATTCAGATCCGGCAGCACGGTGCCGATGCGCTGCGACAGCAGGGTTTTGCCCGTGCCTGGACTTCCGATCATCAGCAGGTGGTGTTTTCCGGCGGCAGCCACGGTGACCGCCCGCTTCGCCATTTCCTGGCCTTTCACGTCTGCAAAGTCGACGCCGTAACAGCCGAATTCCCGCACCGCCTGTGTCCAGCTGAACGCCGTCGGGTCAATCTGCAGTGCTCCGGAGAAAAATCCCACGGCCTCCGTCAGTGATGCCACCGGAATGATTTCAATGCCGTCCACGACAGCGGCTTCGCGCGCATTCTGAACCGGCACCACCAGTCCTTTGCGACCATTCGCACGCCCCTGCAGCGCCATGGACAGGGTTCCTTTAACGGGCCGCACCGTGCCGTCGAGCGCCAGTTCGCCGACCACGGCATAGTCCGTAAAGGCCTCCGAGACGAGTTGTCCGCTGGCGGCCAGAATCCCCAGGGCTACCGGCAGATCAAACGATGCCGCCTCTTTGGGAAGATCCGCCGGGGAGAGATTGATCACAATCCGGTCGACGGGACGGTGGTAACCACTGTTGACCAGTGCCCGTTCGACTCGATGCACGCACTCCTTCACAGCCGCTTCCGCCAGTCCGACCAGAGTCGTTCTGGGCATGGCCGCCGGGGAAATGTCGACCTCGGCCTCGACCGGCTTCGCGTCGATTCCCAGAAGCGAATATGTCAACAGCTTGGCCAACATGCTTGGTCTGCCCGCTTGAATCTCGATGAAAACGGCACTCCAGAACCACCTCCCGGTCCTGCCTGGGATGTGCCGACGGCAATCTGCCGGTTGCAGTTCCTTCAGAGTCTAAAGAAATCAAGTGCATCCTGCGCAGCAGAAGGTCGTCGGACTTTCCATCAACGCCCATTTCATCGCCAGACAGGCATGTCCTCAGATCAGCGGGTGTGTCGCGGGAAGCGGAATTCCGGCGGCTGCCTGGCCGTTTTCGGTTCCTGCCGACAGGAACGCCTGTTCTCAGCGGAAAATCCCCCTGCATCGGCCAGCAGTCACAAACCGCCCCGATTCCGCCTGCGAATTCCCTGTTTTTGTCGGGAATTGGCCCTCACGCTTGCGTGCGCTTCCGTTGCCCGACATATTGGCACGGACTTCTGCGAACTTCATCTGCGCCAATATGTTGGGAAGGTAACAACAGTGCATTTCGACACCGCTTCGCCGTCCGGACCAGTTGACCCGGCGGCTTCCAAACGTCCCTGGTACAGCGAAATGACTCGCTATCACTGGTTCGTGCTGGTGGTGGCCGCACTGGGCTGGCTGTTTGACTGCCTGGATCAGCAGCTGTTCATTCTGGCGCGTCCGGCTGCCATGCGGGAACTCGTCAAAGACGAAGATTACGAAGACGCCAAATCGCTCGACATCGCCCGCCGGAATGCCGGGGATTATGCCACGTCGATCTTCATCGCCGGCTGGGCCGCAGGGGGGCTGTTCTTCGGCATGATGGGTGACCGCATCGGTCGTGCGAAGACGATGATCATCACCATTCTGCTCTATTCGCTCTTCACTGGCCTCAGTTCTATTTCACAAGGGGTCTGGGATTTTGCGTTCTACCGATTTCTCACCGGGCTCGGGGTCGGGGGAGAATTTGCGGTCGGGGTCTCTCTGGTCGCCGAGGTCATGCCCGATCGGGCCCGTCCGTATACCCTGGGATTGCTGCAGGCCCTTTCGGCTGTGGGAAATGTCAGTGCGGCCTTTATCAACCTCGGGCTGGGAATTGCCGAAGAAAACGGACTGCCCTACAGCCCCTGGCGAATCATGTTCCTGATCGGAGCGATTCCCGCTCTGCTGGCCCTGGTGATTCGCCGCCGCCTGAAGGAACCGGAACACTGGCAGAAAGCCCGTCAGAATGACACCTCGAAAAAGCATCTGGGATCGTATGCCGACCTGTTCCGCGATCCCAAGCTGCGAAAGCATGCCCTGCTGGGCCTGCTGCTGGGCTGCTCCGGCGTGATCGGGCTCTGGTCTGTCGGCTTCTTCACTCCCGATCTGATCCGCTTTGTGCAGCGCAAGCAGGTGACCGCCCGGGTGTATCAGGAACAGCTGAAAATCGCGCAGGCAGACAACCAGACAGAACGTGCCGGGCATCTGGAACAACTGCTGTCGGCACTGAACGCACCGGACGATGCCCCGGAACTGAGTGAAGGGGTCCGCGACACGCAGGCGTCGATCAGCGGAATCATCAATGGACGCCTGTCGCGCTGGGGAAGCTATGCCTCGATCGCAATCAATGTCGGAGCCTTCTTCGGCATGTTCGGCTTCGGGGCTCTGTCGCAGAAAATCGGCCGTAAGCCCACTTTCGCACTGGCCCTGCTGGCGGCGTTCTTCAGCACGGTCAGCGTCTTCTGGTATCTGCAGGATTTCTGGCAGATCTGGGTGATGGTTCCAGTCATGGGATTCTGTCAGCTATCGCTGTTTGCCGGATATGCCATTTATTTTCCGGAACTGTTCCCCACCCGACTGCGTTCGACCGGAACAAGTTTCTGCTACAACGTCGGCCGCTTCATGGCTGCTTTTGGCCCGCTGGTGAAAGCCCAGCTGGAAGCCGCTTTTGCCAATACGCCGGAACCCCTGCGTTATGCCGGCATCACCATGTCCCTGGTGTTCCTGCTGGGACTGTTCGTGCTTCCCTTCCTGCCGGAAACCCGCAACCAGCCGTTGCCGGAATAATGTTCTCCTGGTCAGCCTGGCTTGCCTTTGGTGAGCCAGGCGGCCCGGGTTCTTCGGGATGTTGCTTCAGCTTCAACGCCCCGTGATTTGGAGCGCCATCATCCAGAGCCTACTCAACTGGCTGAGGCGGTGTGCCCAGACAATCCACCGAACGTGCAGCCTCTGTATTTCAACAGACAAAGCACGAAGCGGCAGCGAGTGCGTCCGCGGGCACCGGAAAGAGCAACCTGCTCAATGCCATCGTCTCGTTTCCATGCACCGTCCTTGCCCCGTGGATTGAGAAGTCATCCGTCCGGAGACCATTCGACGCGGGCATCGGAAAGAGCAACCTGCTCAAAGAGATCGTCCCGTTTCCATGCACCGTCCTTGCCCCGCGGATTGAGAAGCCATCAGTCCGGAGACCATTCGACGCGGGCATCGGAAAGAGCAACCTGCTCTCATTATCCATTCTCGCCCTGCGACTAACCCTCAAGAGTGATTGGCATTGAGCGTGTCGGCACCGACACGTCCCGAAAACCGGCCGAGTCTTCTGCCCCTTTCGGGGGAACCTCCGGCACGAATCCCTGGTTCCACTTTGACCTTTTGCCGCCGGAGAGCGACAATCAGCAGAAGATCAATCTTCTGCAAGCGGCAGGGACAGGCAGAAACATGGCAGGCCAGAAGTTCTCACTCGTGACCGCGCTGGGCATGGTGGTCGGCGTGCTGATTCTCAGCACCGGCGCCTGGTCACAGGATCGGGCGCGCAATCCCCTCTCCGAGCTGTTTCGCAGCCTGGATCGGGGAATTCGCGCCACCGGCGACGAACTGGAACGGGAAAAAACCGGCCGGGATCAGCTCGACACCCGCCCGATTCAACGCTCCGAAGAATCCCGGCGTCTGCAGCAGGCCCGCGACATGGTCAAGCAGGCCCGCTGGCACGAAGCGACCGAACTGCTGCAGTTCCTGCTGGACCAACCGCACGACGCCTTTCTGTTTGATTCCGAGCGCCAGTTTCAGTCTCTGCAGGCGCAGGCCGATGAAATTCTGGGACAGCTCCCGGAAGACGGCATGCGGAACTACCTGGCTCAATATGCCCACATCGCCGACAAGCAGTTCCAGCAGGCGATGGAAGAACAGGACCTGAATGGCCTGCAGCATGTCGCCAAGGTTTATTTTCACACTCCGGCCGGCCGTTCCGCACTCGAAGTGCTCGCCCGGTTGTGGCACGATGATGCCGCCTTCGGGCAGGCAGCCACGGCCTGGCAACGTCTTGCCACCAGTGCCTCGCCTGAACAGAAAAACCACTATCTCCAGCTTGCTGCGCGGGCACTCGCCCAGGCAGGTCGGGTCGAGGACGCCATTGAGCTGGCCCGCTCATTCGACAATGAAGCACTCGAACAGGAACTGCAGCATGCGGTCGTTGGCAACCGGCCGACAGTCAATCCGTCGGGGCCGTTCCAGACCTTGTCTGGCCCGCTTCAAACAGCCGAACAGCTCGATCCGGTGCTGACTCCCCGCTGGTCACAGGGATTGATCGAACGCTTCGCCGTTCAGCAGCAGGCGCAGGATCTGGCTGAAGATCTGCTGGATCAGGGACGTGTCCTGCTTCCCACGTCGCATCCATTGCTGATTCAGGGAAAGATCGCCGTGCGGACCCTGCGTGATCTGCAGGTGAGTGATCTGGCCACTGGCCGCATTCTCTGGGAATCCCGCCCGGATCACAGCATCGAAGAATCGGTCGGCAAGCCGGTTTCTGAAAATGGTGATGACTACGAACGGCATCTGTATTACCGCGAGACCCTGTTCGAAAATCATCCACTGACCAATGTCCTGTACCGGGACGAAATCTACGGCGCTCTCAGCAGCGACGGGGCCCGTCTGTACTCGGTCGAAATGAGCGGGCAGGTGATGATGCAGACACCGGCCCAGATCTGGGAACGTTCAGAACCGGATGCCGCCGAAGTCACCCCCTGGTCCACCAATGAGCTGGTCGCTTATGACCTGAACACCGGACATGTGCAGTGGCGGCTGGGAGGCGCACGGATTGAACCGATGTTCTCTCTCCCGCTGGCCGGAACATTTTTCTTCGGGCCTCCCACGCCTGCCGGCTCCGAACTGTATGTGATCGGTGAACAGAACAACGAAGTCACCCTGTTCTGCCTGTCCGCACGGACCGGGGAACTGGTCTGGTCTCAGCCGTTGTCGATGCCGGGACGTCCGATCGGGGAAGACATGGTCCGGCGGTTCTGGCAATGCCGGCCGGTCATCGCCGATGGAGTCATTCTGTGCCCGACCACCTGCGGCTGGCTGATCGCCGTCGACCAGACATCAGGCCGGCTCCTCTGGAGCAGCCGTTTTTCCACCCGGGTGGAACCCCGTCGCGAATTCCGCGGCGGCTATTCGGTCCAGGTCATGCAGGAGATCAATCGCCGCTGGCAGAATGCCATTCCCCTGGTGCAGAACGGATACGTGCTGTTCACTCCTCCCGAAATGCCCGACGAATTCGGCATGACACAGCCGATGATCTACTGCTTCGATCTGCAGACAGGCCGTTCGGTCTGGGAGCATGCCAAAGGAGAACGCTCCAACGGCACCGGGTTGTATCTGCAGGGAATTTGGAATGATCTGGCCATCCTCGTGGGAACCAGCTCGGTAGTGGCCCGCCGGATGAATTCGACAGGGTCCATCGCCTGGTCCATTCCGCTGCCGCAGCCGCCGGCAGGCCGGGGCCTGATCATCAACGACCGCTTTCTGCTTCCCACAACAGGTCAGCGTCTGCTGCAGATTCATCTCGCCTCCGCCCGACTCGAATCGTCGAGTCAGGTGCTGATCGAGAAAGGTCAGAATCTGGGAAATCTCGGCTTCAGTCAGGGCTTTCTCGTTTCACAAACTCCCAGCCGGCTCATGGTTTTTCCGGCCGCTCCCCAGACCATTGCCAGCGAAGGCAATGCCCAGCAGCAGACCGAATCCCGGTTGAGCCGGGCCCGCGTGCTGCTGGCCAGTCAAAAACTTGATGACGCCTGGCAAATCATTTCTGAAATCGACACGGCCAGCCTGTCGCCCCCCCTGGCCGACGACGTCAACTCCCTGGCCTGGTCACTCTTGCAGCAGCGGCTGAAACCCAACAGTTCCGGGGCGGCCGAAATTCTCGCTCAACTCGATCGCATGGCCCTCACCCCGGCCAGACGCTTCGAATATGAACGCCTGCTGGCCGATTATCAGGCACAATCCGGGAACCTGGAAGAAGCCCTGCGGCATTATCTCGATCATCTCGCCCATGTGCCGCCGGACACATTCGTCAAAGAAGGAAATCGGACCGTCCGCATCGATGGCTGGACCGGCGGGCGACTGCACGAACTGTATCGATCGGCCAGTCCTGAGCTGCAGAAACAGTTCGACGAACTTCTCCAGCAGCACGCCAGTTCTCTCGAAAATGAACTGCTCACCCGCAACCGCTGGGCCCGGGCTCTGTATTTTCATCCTGCCGGCCAGAAGCTGGAACTGCAGCTGGCACAACACGAATTCGATGCCGGCAATCCCGGTTCCGGCCTGATCCGCCTGCAACGGGTGGCCGCCGGCAGCGATGCGTCCCTCGCCGCACAGGCCGAACTCATTCTTGCGCGCCGACTGCTGGCCCTGGGCTGGAAAGAAGACGCACAGGCTGCCTGCGCACGTGTGGAATCCCGGCCGGCCATCACACTGCCGGACGGAAAAGAGAGCCATGAACAGGCCCGGTCGACCCGTCAGGAACTGCAACAGCAGAACACCACTTCACCAGCCCCGTCTCCGGCCTGGTCCGGCACCTGGCAGATCGAACGGATCGGCCTGCCGGTCGATGAGGCCGGCACCTTCAGCACATCCCCCGAAGGCCCCGGTCTTCAGGCCCTGCGGCAATTGCGGCCGCTCTATCATCAGGAGTCCCAGCGGCTGCGCATCGAAGATCGCGAGTCCGGAAAATTCCTCACGTCCTTCCCCTTGCGAGGCATGACCAGCTTTGATTTTCAGCCCGGACTCGGCACCCATTTGCAGGGACCGCTGCTGCTGGTCGTCCATCGCGGAGCCCTGCATTCCATTGACTGGGCCGACAGACGCATTCAATGGACCTGGAGCCCGGATCTTCGGGGATCGGCCCTGAATCGTCTGGCACTCACCGTTCCGGCGATGCAGCCCGGCATGATGCCCATCTCGCAGTTCATTGCCACACGGCAGTTCTTTGGCAACCGGTCACAAACCGGATATCTCATTGCTTCGAACGAACGGGCCGTCCTGCTGCTGTGTCGCGATCTGATCGCTCTGGATCCCTTGACCGGGGAAGAACTTTGGCGGGAAACACTCACCGCACAACGGGGCATTGCACATGCCATCGGCCTGGATCTGTTCGCTTTCACTACCCGCAACGAACGGCAGTTGCTCAATGCCGTCGACGGCCGCAGCGAAAAGCAGAAAGAGATCAGCGATCGTATTCAACGCGCCATCGCGGTGCTCGACCACGACCTGATTCTGCTCAAACGGATCAGCCGCGGGAATGGAGTCAATGCGGCCTGCGAGCTGTCACGCATTCAGGTCGACGGCACCGTCATCTGGAAACATGACCTGCCGCAGACGGCGACGTTATCCCTGCCCGATGGAGAATCACTCGTCTGGCTCTCCGTTGACGAAAATTTCTCCATGATCGATTTCCGGACCGGCCAGCAGCATCTGCTCGGAAAACTATCCGACATCGGATCGCAGCCGAATTCCACCAAGGTGTTCAGTGATCAGAATCGGATCTTTGTGATCGCCGATGATGCCGACGTGCAGCCGACCTATCTGAATCTTCCCGGCGTCCGGGCATCGGGAAAAATCCATGCCTTCAACCGGCAGGGCTCTCTGCTCTGGTCCTACGACACGCCCCGTCTGACCCCGCGCGATGCCCCGGTCAAAAGCCGCATCACTCCTCCGTCACGGCACTGGCCGTTAAACATGCCGATTCAGGATTTCTCCGAAAACCCCCTGATTCTGCTGGTGGGCGACCGCTCCGACCGCAGTGGAGAATTCTTCTTTCATCAGCTTCGGGTCATCGGGCTGGAAAAGGCCACCGGAAAAGTGGTCATCGACTGGGAACGCCCCAGCGAATCAGGCGGTTTTTCATTCCTGCATGTCGACTCGGACCAGCAGTCCATCGAACTGCGCACCTATAACGAACGGCTCCGACTGCGTCCGCGACCGGCAAACGACAATTCCCTCGAACCTGAAACCAGATCCGCGCCCGACGCTCCCGCGGAGCCGAAACCGTGATGCGACTGCAGGCCCGGTGGCTGTTCCCGGGGGATGGCTCCTGCCTGCCGAATCCGGTGCTGACCATTCGCCAGGGCCACATCGAACACATCAGATCGGCAGACACCAGCCCGAGTGGCCCCGGTCAGAACATGGCCATCATTCCCGGGCTGATCAACGCGCATACTCATCTGGAATTTTCGGATCTCGATGCGCCCATCGAGCCACGCCGGCGCTTCGCCGACTGGATCGAGCAGGTGATTCGCTCCCGCATCGAGCGCTCCACCCCGGTTCAAGATCGGGTGACGCGCGGACTCCACGAGTCGATCGGGCAGGGAACCGTGACCCTGGCCGAAATCGCCACGTCTGACTGGCCGATCGATCATCCATCCTGTGCTGATCATCTGCCCGACGTCATTCCCTTTCGGGAAATTCTGGGCCTGCAACTCGACCAGGTCGATGCCCGACTGGCACTGGCATCCGCGTTCATTCAACAGGCCCGGCATTTCGGGCTGCCCCGTTTCGGCCTCAGTCCGCATGCCCCGTATTCACTTCATCCCGACCTGTTCTCCCGACTGTGCCGGCTGGCCGCTGCGGAACAGGTTCCGCTCACCTGTCATCTCGCCGAATCTCCTGCCGAACTGGAACTCCTGCAGCAGGGGACCGGCCCGCTGGTCGAACTCTTTCGCCGGCTGGGTCTCTGGACAACGTCCCCGTTCCCGGCCGGCACGCACTTCCGCACCTTCCTGAAGCACCTGTCACTGGCTCCCCGGGTGCTCATTGCCCATGGCAATCTGCTGGACGATGACGACATTCGATTTCTGGCAGAACACCGGCACATGTCGGTGATCTATTGCCCGCGAACACATGCCGCCATGCAGACTGGCGATCATCCCTGGCCCCGCATGCTGCAGGCCGGAGTGAATGTGGCCCTGGGAACCGACAGCCGGGCCTCGAACCCTGATCTCAGCCTGTGGGAAGAACTGCGGTTTCTGAAATCCCATTCGCCGGGAGGATTCCCGGATGCACAGCTTCTGCAACTGGCCACTGCGAGGGCCGGACAGGCACTGGGAGCCCCTGAACTCGGAACAGTGCAGGCCGGTCAGGCGGCCACGCTTTGCCTGGTCGCACTGAACAGTCAGGCAGCGCAGGATCCGGCCGCGCATCTGCTTTCCGGCTCACTCGCCGGCGTCATGAAAGCCGGACGCTGGAAGATCGCCTCTGATCCTGCGACGCCTGATCCTGCGACACCGAAACAGCCTGTCTGAATTGCTCCAGCCAGACAGAGCAGGTTGCTCTTTCCGGTGCCCGCGTCGGGCAGTGGAAGGATGGACACATTTGCTCTTTCCCGAGCGGCGGGATTCAGTCCCGCCGGCATTTCTCCCTGGAAAACAGGGTCCACAACTGGTCGGGTGCCCCGGCCCTGTGCCCCGACTCTGTGAGCCGGGAACATGGCGCGTGATCGACGGGGATAAGTGGTGAATTCCGGCATGTGACTGATCGTCTTGCGCGACCGGCACATGGAAGACGGCGGAGTTCAACTCCGCCGCTCGTCGGGACGCAACATGTGATGGATCATCATCTGTGGAATGAACATG